>Ga0206824_10002_pt1 | contig 74710 bp, 76 predicted proteins | sample Alteio_BWOrgCont_82_FD_152874 | JGI IMG/M metagenome (GOLD analysis project Ga0206824, IMG submission 152874) | Enriched cells from forest soil in Barre Woods Harvard Forest LTER site, Petersham, Massachusetts, United States -... | ecosystem: Environmental > Terrestrial > Soil > Temperate forest >...
CAAGGCCGCCGCGCAGGCCGCCATCGAGGCGGGCTTTACCAAATATACGCCGAGCAGCGGCACGCCGGAATTGCGTCAGGCGATCGCGGATAAATTTCACGCGGACAATCAACTCGCCTACAAGCCGTCGCAGATCATCGTGAGCAACGGAGCCAAGCACTCGTGCTACAACGCGATTCTCGCCACCATCCAGACTGGGGATGAAGTGATCATCCCGGCGCCGTACTGGCTGAGCTATCCGGAGATGGTGCGCCTCGCCGGCGGCGAGCCGGTCTTCGTCCAGACCAAGGAGGAAAACGGCTGGAAGATGACCGCCGAAGAATTCCAGGACGCGATGACGCCGCGGACGAAGATGGTGATCATCAATTCGCCGGGCAATCCGACGGGCGCGGTCTACACGCGCGAGGAATTGCAGGCGATCGTCGATGTCGCCGTCGACGAGGAGATTCTCATCCTCTCCGACGAAATTTACGAAAAGCTCGTCTATGATGGCGTGCAGCACGTGAGTGTCGCGCAGCTCCCCAATGCCTACGACCTCACGATCACGGTCAATGGTTTCTCGAAGGCCTACTCGATGACGGGATGGCGGCTGGGTTATCTCGGCGCGCCGGAACAGATCGCCAAGGCCATCGACGCGATCCAGAGCCACAGCACGTCGAACCCGTGTTCGTTTGCGCAGAAGGGCGGGCTTGCGGCGCTCAAGGGCGACCAGCAACCAGTCGCCGACATGCGCGAAGAATTCAATCAGCGTCGCAATTACATGGTGAATCGCCTGTCTTCCATCCCGCGCGTGAGCGTGGTGAAGCCGCAGGGCGCTTTCTACGTGCTGGTGAACATCGGCCAGCTCGGGTTGAGCTCGACGAATTTCGCCGATCGTTTGCTGAGCAAGCATCACGTCGCGGTCGTGCCGGGCGTCGCCTTTGGCAACGACCAGACGGTGCGCCTGAGCTACGCGACCAGCCTCGACGTCATCAAGAAGGGGCTCGATCGTTTCGAGGAGTTTACGAAGACGCTGTAAACGATCTCGCACGCGGTATTTACAGACGCGCCGCTGGAGGAATCTGGCGGCGCGTTTTGCGTTTTTGGTGTGGGGAGGATGGATGTTTCGCGCGACGTGGCCGAGGCGTGTGCCGGATGGTGGTGTGAATTGTAGGGCGGCCATTCTGGCCGCCGTGGCGTGGGGAAGGCGGCGAGGATCGCCGCCCTACAATTTGATCTCGTGCGATGCGTGATGATGGTGCGGTGCCGAGGTGGTATGCGGATAGCGTCTGGTTGTCGGGTGGGGGATGGCCCGCGGATCGCTCGCGCCAGAAATTCGCCAGATTCGCGTGGTGCGTCATAAGGCGGCTTTGCGGTTGTCCGAAAGCGCGGAGCTCTGCCAGAATCGCGGCGTGCGTGTTCCCTATTTTCAAGTCGATGCCTTTGCGAAGAAGGTTTTCAGCGGTAATCCAGCCGGGGTATGTCCGCTCGAGGAGTGACTTCCCGACGAGGTGCTGCAACACATCGCGGCCGAGAATAATCTTTCGGAAACCGCCTTCTTTGTTGGGCGCGACGGGACGTACGATTTGCGCTGGCTGACGCCGACGATGGAGGTCGACCTCTGCGGTCACGCCACCCTCGCCGCGGCCTACATCATTTTCCGGGAGCTGGGGTATCGTGGCGATGTGGTGCGGTTCCGGACCAAGGTCGGCGAACTCGGCGCGACGTATGATGGCACTCTCGTGACGCTCGATTTTCCCGCATGGACGGCGACGCGTTGCGACGAAGTGCCCGCGATGATGGCAGATGCGCTCGGCTGGGTGCCGTGCGAGCTTTTCAAGACACGCGATTTTCTGGCGATCTTTCGCGACGAGGACGAAATCCGCAGTTTGAAACCGGACCCATCGCTGCTCGCGCGGCTGGATTGCCTGGGCATGATTTGCACGGCGCCAGGCCGCGATTGCGATTTTGTATCGCGCTTTTTTGCGCCGGGCGCAGGCGTGCCGGAAGATCCGGTTACGGGTTCGGCACATAGCACCCTGATCCCGTACTGGAGCGCGCGGCTCGGAAAAAAGAAGCTATTTGCGCGGCAGCTTTCGCAACGAGGCGGGGAACTATTTTGCGAAGATCGGGGTAAGCGCGTGGGGATCGGTGGGCACGCGGTGCTTTATAGCCGGGCGCAGTTGGAGGTGGAGTAGGCTACGCGAAGTGATTTGCTGGGGGGCGCTGCTCTGTCAGCGCCCAAACTTCTCCGCCGATAAAAGTGGGCTGCGACGGAGCGCAGCCCTCCAAACTGCTCACGCGGAAAAGTTTCGCAGGGCGTGCAGTTTTTCCAGAGCTCGACCTGAGACGATTTGCTCCCGCGCCAGGGCGATGCCGGTGGCGAGGTCGGAGGCCAGACCGGTGATGACGAAACCGGCGGCGGCGTTGAAGAGAACGATGTCGCGTTTGGGGCCGTGATCGGTGCCGTCGAGGATGGCGGTGAGGATCGCGGCATTTTCGGCGCGACCGCCGCCGCGCAAGTCGTCTATGGAGCAAATGGTGAGGCCGAGTTCCTCGGGATCGACGGTGTGCTCGCGCACGAGGCCGTCGACGAGCGCGTGGACCAGGCTCGGGCCGGTGAGCGAGAGTTCATCCATGCCGCGACCGTGCACCGCCCAGGCGCAGGCCCGGCCGAGAATGGCGAGCGCTTCGGCGTATTTGGGCAGAAGCACCGGCGAGAAAATGCCCACCAGTTGATAAGGAGGGCGCGCCGGATTGAGCAGCGGTCCGAGCAAATTGAAAATCGTGGGAATACCCTGCGCGGCGAGCGCCTTGCGCACGGGATTGATCGCCTGGAAGGCCGGATGGTAGGCCGGCGCGAAGACGAAGCCGAGGCCGTGCGTCTCGACACAACGCCGCAGTTCGGCGGGTGGAAGATCGATGCGCACGCCCAGTTCCTCGAGAACATCCGCGCCGCCGCATTTGCTGGTGATGGCGCGGTTGCCGTGCTTCACGACACAGACGCCGCCCGCGGCAAGAACGAACATCGCCGTGGTCGAGATATTGAACAGCTCCAGCTTGTCGCCGCCGGTGCCGCAAATATCGATGACTGGTCCCGGCAGTTTCGCCGGATCCAGTGCGGGGTCGACGGCTCGCGCGAGCATCGCGTGGACGAAGCCGGCGATTTCGCGGGCGGTCTCGCCCTTGGTCCGCAAGGCCTGCAGAAAATCCATCTTTGCGGCGTCACCGGTTTCCGCCGCGGTGAGGGCCGCGACGGCGTGTTCGATCTGCGCAGCGTCGAGATCGTGCCCGCTGCGGAGTTCCGCAATGAGATCTTCGATCGTGGCGGTCACCGGTGCGAGTGGGAGAACATCACGACGGCGATGAAGATGAGGGCCAGAGCGGCCAGCACCGCGAACGTGATCTTGACCCAACTGTACGGATACTTGCCGGCGATGGCGCCGGTGTAGCCGTTGACGACCACTTGAAAGGTCTGCGCCCCGTAGGTGTAGGCGAGCACCCACACCGGCACGAGGACGTGCTTGAAGGTCTGACCGGAGTAATCGCTGCTCACCTGGAGAGCGCGATAAGTGTCGCCCGGCACCTGCTGGCCGCACAGTTGCTCGGTTTCGCGGTCCATCATCGCCCGCGCATTTTGCGCCGCCGCGACGAGGTCGATCTGATATTGCTCGACGACCCAACCGCTGAGAAAGCCGGGATCGTACGGTTTGAGATCGGTGGTCGTGGGAAAGGGTTCGATCCGGCGCAGCAGCGGCGGGGGCACGCCCTTGGACGCGGGCACCAGTTCATCGTCGTAGAAGTGATCGAGCGCTCCGTTGCTCGGCTCCCAGCGGGTGCGCTGGACCTGGCGCGACTGCTGTTTGCCGTCCGAGTCGGTGAAGTATTCGGTCTCGTAGTAGTAAAAGCCGCTCTCGGCCTGCCAATCGGCGTGGACCTGGGCGTCGAAGGTCCAGTAAGGCAGGTAAATGCCGCGCACGGTGTCGGTGAGCGCGCGCGATTTGAGGGCGCTGGGCGCGAACCAGACATTCCCGTACCAGGCGCGGACGCGATCGCGCACCTGGGCTTCGGGGATCTTGAATTCGAGCAGGCTCTCCGGACGGATCGGCGCCTTGATGTCCTCGACCGGGATGAGCGCCGACGAACCGCAGAATTCGCAACGCTGCGCCACGCGAGTGGGATCGAAGACAGTGATGGCCTGGCAACTCTGGCACTTCACCGATTTTTTCTCGGCCTGCCAGCCGCGCTGATCGTCGGGAATATTGCGCAGGGCGGCGACGAGATCGTGTTCCTCGACCTGACCGCCTTCGGCCGGTGCCTTCATGGGAGACACGGTGCCGCAGAACGGGCAGACGAGCGCTTGCTTGGTCGGGTTCCACTGTGCCTCCGCGCCGCACGACGGGCAGGCAAACTTGGACCGCGCGGTAATTTCAGCCATGGGCGATGCTCAAACGGAAATTCGGCAAGGGTCTCGAGCGTTTTAGCTCTGCAGGAATTGATCCAGCGCCGCTTTGGTGATGCGCCACGTGGAGCCGATCTTCTTGCCCTTCAGATCCCCACGCTCCAGGGTTTGCAACACATCGGCCTCGCTGACTCCGAGCACCTTCGCCGCGTCGGCCGGGCTCAGAAGTTCGGGAGCCGCGCCCGCTGTGGGAGCGGGCGCCCCGCCGGGAATCGGCGGCGGAGTCGGTTGCGCGGGCGCAGGAGCAGCCTGGCCCGGGATCGGGGGAGGTGTGGCCGGCGAGCCGAGCGCGCCACCCGTTTGCTGCATCATCTGTTGCGCCATGGCCATGCCCACGGCCATTTCGCTCGCGAAGCCAGCCGCTCCGCTGCCCGCACCCTTGCCCATGTTCTCGGCCATTTGGAACTTCACGTAGTCGTTGAGATTGCCGATCGCGCTCATCGAGGAGCGCTTATCGATCGCCTGCTCCACTTCCGGCGGAACGCTCACATTCTCGAGGATGAAGCTCGTCATTTCGAGGCCATACTTCGAGGTGGTGACCGGATTGATCAACGGCATCAGCGCCGCACCCACTTCCTGGTACCGCGAGGCGACGTCCAGCACCGGGAGCTTCGCCTGGACCAGTGCTTCGCTGAAGAGCGAGACGATGCGCGAACGCATGGTGTCGGCGAATTCATCGAGGCGGAAATGCTGGTCGCTGCCCGCCACCTCCTTGAGGAAAAGCTTCGGGTCCGTGATGTGAAAATCGTAGGTGCCGAAGGCGCGCGCCCGCACCATGCCGAAGTCCGGATCGCGCATCATCACGGGGTTCGTCGTGCCCCATTTGTTGCCGGTGAAGAGCCGGGTGTTGAGATAGTAGACATCGGCTTTGAAGGGCGAGTTGAAGCCGTATTTCCAACCCTGGAGCTTGTTGAGAATCGGGATGTTGTCCGTGGTGAGCGTGTGCTTGCCCGGACCGAAGGTGTCGCCAAACTGGCCGAGATACACGAACTGCACGGTCTGCGATTCGCGTACGATGAGTTGCGCGCCGTTCTTGATGTTCTTGTCTTCGTCCGGCCAGCGGAAACTGAGCGTGTCGCGGGAGTCATCGGTCCATTCGATGATCTCGATCAGTTCGCCTTTAATGAAGTCCATGAGGCCCATGATGTGTTGGTCCTTTCTGCGAGGGTTGAGGTTTGAGTGGGGAAAATAGCGGACGGCGTGGCGGGGTCAAAACGTATTGGAGATTTTCGATTGCCTCCAGTTGCGCCATAGGCGTCTCGCTGCGCTCGGCTTTTGATTGCGGGATTCTCGATTGGCACCGCGGGGGCGTGTTCGCGGGTTGGGTGGTGGCTCTGCGACGGGAGAATTGGGGATTGGGGAGTATTTAACGCAGAGCTGCGAGGAAGGCGGCGGGTGTGCCGTGAGGTGGTGTGAATTGTAGGGCGGCCATCTTGGCCGCCGTGGTGTGGGGAAGGCGGCGAAGATCACCGCCCGACAATTTTCCCCGGCGTGGATCGCCGGCCCCCACGGCCGATCTCCATTGCCAAAGGAGTCGGCTTTCGGCAAAGGGGATGCCTGTAGTGCATACGCCATCCCGCCAGTCCGTTGCCACACGCAGGCAGGGTACTGCCAGCCTGGGGTGCCTGCGCCTTTTCTTCGGGTTGTTTTTTCTGGCCGGGGTTGCCGCATTCTATGGCCTCACGATTCGTCCGCTGTGGCTCGTCCTGATGGCGACGAGGTGGGTGGAAACGCCGTGCGTCATCGATTCCAGCCGGGTGGGTGTTCACCGGGGGTCCCGGGCGAGAGACCGGCCGGCTTACACCGTCGATCTCGTCTACCACTATGAATTCCGCGGAATCCCTTTCACGTCGCGGCGTTACCAATTCACGGGTGCATCATCGTCGGGACGGAAGGACAAGGAACAGGTCGTTAGCCAATATCCCGTGGGGCGAAACGCGATCTGCTATGTGAATCCGAGTGCGCCGGCCGAGGCGGTGATCGATCGCCGCGCCAATCTCACGATGGCCGCTGGGGCGTTCTCTTTGCTCTTCGTCGCGGTGGGCGGATTCGGCCTGTGGTTCGCGCCGCGCCTCGCTGGTCCGCAACAGATGGCGTCGATGAATGCCATGCCCGTGGTGGCGCCGGCGAGTGGCGAGTGGGTGGAGATCAAGCCGCAGGTGACGCCGCTCGGCAAATTCCTCGGGCTCCTGGCTTTCGGCATCGTCTGGAATGGCTTCATCAGCATTTTCGTCTATTTCATCTTTTTCTCGCCCAGCCACGCCGGCACGCCGCTCTTCGCGAAGATCTTCGTCGGGCTTTTTGTCCTCATCGGCGTGCTGATCATCTTGGCGGCGATCGGCGGATTCATCGCCCTCTTCAATCCGCGCATCGTGCTCGCGACCCGCACGCCGGCCATTCCGCTCGGCGGCCAATTTCGCTTTCAGTGGAAGATCAAAGGCCGGGTGGAAAAGCTGAAAAAGCTGAGCATTCGGCTCGAGGGTTCCGAACAGGCGACCTATCACAGCGGCGACAACTTGCAGACCACGACTCACCTCTTTGCGGATGTCCCAGTGCTCGAGCTTCTCGACCGCGACATTCTCCCGGAAGGCGAGTTGGGGGTCGTCATCCCCGCCGGCCTCATGCACACCTTCACGGGCCGCCACAATCGGATCATCTGGCGCCTGCACGTACGTGGAGAAATCCCGCTCCTGGCGCCGGTCGACGAGGATTTTCCATTCACCGTTTTGCCCGCGCCGCCCAGCGTCTGATCGCCCTGCCATGCCCAGTGTTTCCATCCAATTGAACGATCAGCGGTGCGCCTTCTCGCCGCGGGAAAAAATCAGCGGGAAAGTGACCTGGCAGCTCGAATCGCCGCCGCAAAGTGCGGAACTGCGAGTGATGTGGAGCACCAATGGGCGCGGGGTTGGAGATTATGGAACCGCCGAGACCATTCCATTTCCCAATCCGCAAATGGCCGAGACCCGCAGCTTCGTCCTAACGGCGCCCGATGGGCCCTACAGTTTTTCCGGCAAACTCATCTCGCTGAAATGGACACTCGAGGTGACGCTCCAGCCAGGGGATGTTTCGAATGGCGTGGACGTCGTCGTGGCTCCGGGCGGGAAGCGGGTGTCGTTGCCGTGAGGCTCAGAGCAGAGCGTGCCAGAAGACGGGACCAACGGTGTCGATGCCGGAACTCCTGGTTCAACCACAACGCGTGATTTGTGCCGAGAGTAGGCGTGCGAGGTCACCACGCTCAATCGATTGGTCCCGTTCGGTTCGCGGGTGCGCAGCGCCATACGGCGCGGCCAAATACGGATTTCGCCGGGATGCATCCAAAAAAGCGGCTGTCCATATTACGCAGCGAATTATCCCCGAGCACGAAGTACTGCCCGGCAGGGACTTTCATGGTGGCATGCTCGTTCGTGAGGTATCTGCTGCTGGACAGGTTGTGATACCGAATTTCGCCCGCGTGGTTCCATATCGGCGTTCGGACGCCATTCACCAGTAGCGCCCCATCCACAATCGCCAGCGTCTCCCCAGGCAGTCCTACGAGTCGCTTCACATAAAAGTCGCCTGCGCGCATCGTTACAGGTAGATCCACGCCGCCAGCACGGAAGACCAGGATATCGCCCCGCTGCAGTGACCGCCGCAAATAGGAAAATCTCTCCGCGATTATCACGTCCCCTTTTTCGATCGCCGGCGCCATTCCGGCAGTGGGAATGGAGAAAGAGCGCACGAAACTGCGCGACGCCAGGATCGCGGCGATAGACAGCGCCACCCCCAAGCCTACGAAAAGCAGATAGGTGCGCTTTCGAGTCTGGGGGAGCGGCGGCGGCAATCCCATTGTGGGACGAGGTTCACGGCGATTTTCGCAAATGACAAGCTTCGAGGGTGCCGCCCGATTTAGAATCCAGTTGCCGACAGACGATTACGTTCCACCGATTTCCGGCCGCGCATGTGCCCCGAGTTATATGAGGTACACGTGCCCTGTTGGGTGCTGCCTATTTGGAAGATGACATGCGAACTTTCGTTGTCCCGGAGTGCGCGGTGTCTTTGGTCGCCGGCGGCTTAATCTTGGCCAGAAACTCGGCGAGAACGTTGGCGCCCGCTTGATCGTTCATACGCAGGAGTTCGCGGCGCAGGCTTTCGGCCGTGCTCGCGTAGAAAATGTAGACGTTGCGCAGGTTTTCCTCACGAGCCCGCCCGTAGTTGGCCTGAAGCGCCGCGAGGGGATCGTTGACGGCGTCGTTCGCGACGGCCTCGTAGATGTCGTTCTTCTCATCGGGGTTGCGCAGGCGCTGGGCGAATTGATGCGCCCGGTCGGCGCCGTCGAGGTTCGGGACGGCCTGAAATTGCTGCGCGAGCAAGTCGGCCTGCGACGCGTAGGCGTCGTTCAGCTTACTGAGCACGTCGAAACGGGCCTTCTTGTATTCACCGAGAAGCAAATCGAGTTTCGGCGCCTTGGCGGCGCGCAGCGGCGCGAGCATCGACAGCAAAGTCGCGACGAAAAAAAAGAGCGAACGGATCTTCATGGAACGGAATGTTTTTTGTGCGGGCTTTTGGGAATAGCAAATGCCGTGCACAGCGCTTACTCCGCTCGCGAACGAGCCCGCCGAAAGCGTTCGAATGCCAGGGTACGAAGCGGAAACGATCGGCGTCATTTTTGAAAGAACGGAGAATCCAATTACGTATTGGCGATATGCACTCGCGTGCGCATGACGATCTCTTCTTCGCCGGGTTGGCCACCTGGCGACGGCACTGTCGGTCGCTGGTCATGGTTCTCTGGCTGGGAACCATTGGCGTTTCCGCCCAGTCGGCGGAAATCGCATATCGGTACGTGCGCGTGCGGGTGGTGGATGAGGCCGGTTTGCCAATGCCCGGAGTGACCGTGTGCCTGGTCGGGCCTGGGCGCGGCGCTCCGAATAATCCCGAGGACGCGATCCGAGAGCCTGGCGGGTGGAAGTTCGTCTCGGATTGGAGCGGTCGGTTGGAGGCGAGGTTCGGATGTTTCGATGGTAACGATCGATATAAACTCGAGGATGTATTTAAACCCGAGGATCTATTGGGACCCGCGTGGGGGCGCTTTTATTTTGTGGCGGAAGCCGATGGCTTGCGCGGGGTCAGCGCCTGCGTGTTGCACGAAAAGCGCGGTGACCATCTGTTTGACGATGACGAACCGAACGAGTGGACGCGGCGTGGCGTCGTGAAAACCTCGGCTCAGCGAGTGAACCTCATCCTGCGCCTGAGACGAGGGCTGCGGGTTTCGGGAAAAGTGATCGATACCGCCGGTTCATCCGTGGCGGATTGCGCGCTTGATTTGCAGCACGATTTGCACGCCGAGAGCCATACCGGCTATGGCGGGGAAATGTTCCAACAGTCTACCCGCTCCGATGATCGCGGATGTTTTACCTTCGATAACGTCTATCCCAACACCTTTTACCCGAGGTGCGCTTCACTGAACGAGGGCAGTCTGCCGGTGTGGGTCAGAACGCGTGTCCATGGACGATGGATTGACGGTCCGGTGTTCGGAGTGACCCCGCGTCGCGGTGAAAAGGAAATGCACCTCACATTCGAGGTCTCCCGCACGATGCCGTATCTTTACCTAGGACGCGTTATGGACCCAGCGGGCCATTCGGTGGCGGGCGCGCAGGTGACGCTGGGCATCTCGCGAAATGCCCGGGTGGAGACGTACGCAGATAATCATACGTTCCTGCATGCCTCGACCGATCAGGACGGCCGTTACCAGTGCCCTGCGGCGACGCCGTTTCTGTCGTCGATTTGGGTAAAGTGTCCGGGATTTGCCGACTACGAAAAGAACTTCGGGGATGAATGGAAAGGGCCATTCCGTAGACCAGGAGTGTGGAACGTGACGCTCCGCCCACAGCGCCGGGGCCATTAAGCGGGCCCGGCAAAGTTTATTTAGAATAATTCTTGATAAGGCGGGGCGGCAATGCGATCCACATTTAGCCCATGAAAGCGCGTGAACAGCATAGCGTTGAAGCCTCTTCGACGCCCGATGAGCATATCCACGGGCGGGGTCTGCGCATGACGGAACAGCGACGGGCCGTTTACGACGCGTTGATGGCTCAGCGCGATCACCCGACGGCGGTGGAGGTTTTCATGCGGGTGAAGGGCAAAATGCCCTCGATCTCGCTGGCGACTGTCTACAATTGCCTGGAAACGCTCACCGATTGCGGGCTGGTGAAGGCCGTCAATCACGATCGTGAGCCGTCGCGCTACTGCCCGAACCTGAGCGAGCACGCGCATCTTTTCTGCGAAAGCTGCGGCGGCGTGATGGACATCCCCTTGCGCTCGCGCCGGCGCCCGCAGGACATCTGGGAACTGCCGGAGGATGTGGCGATCCTGCAACACGAAGTTTCTTTCCGCGGGCTGTGCCCGAAATGCGCTACCGCGGGCGCACAAAGCGCGACGGCGGGCGCGCAAAAGACCCCGCAAAGCCGAAGCAAATAGATGGCCCAATTTTGACCGACATGAATTCATTGAAAATCCAAGACCTGCACGTTCGCATCGGCGATAAGGAAATCATCCGCGGCCTGACGCTGGAGATTCCCAAGGGAGAAGTGCACGCTGTGATGGGGCCAAATGGCTCCGGCAAGAGCACGCTGAGCAAAGCCATCGGCGGACATCCGGATTACATCGTGACCAAGGGTGACGTGCTGCTCGACGGAGAAAGCGTCCTGGGCCTGGAGCCGGATGAGCGCGCCCGCAAAGGGCTATTCCTCGCGTTTCAATATCCGATGGAAATTCCCGGCGTCTCGAATGCGAATTTCCTGCGGGCCGCCCTCAACGCCCGCCAGCCCGAAGGCGAAGAGATCGAGGCGACCGATTTTTACGCGAAGCTCTACGAGGAGATGGACAAGCTGGAGATCCGGCGCGAGTTCACTGCGCGCGCGGTGAATGAGGGCTTTTCCGGCGGCGAAAAGAAGCGCAACGAAATCCTCCAGATGGCGATACTCAAGCCGAAGTACGCCATTCTCGACGAGACGGATTCCGGCCTCGACATCGACGCGCTGAAAATCGTCAGCGCCGGGGTCAACGCGCAGCGCGGACCGGAGACCGGGATGCTGGTCATTACACACTACCAACGCTTGCTCGACTACATCGTGCCGGATGTAGTGCACGTGATGGTCGACGGGCGCATCGTGCGCACCGGCCCGAAGGACCTGGCCCTTGAACTCGAGAGCAAAGGGTACGACTTTATTAAAGAGGAATTGGCGGAACCCGTGCCTGCTTAACTGAAAAGAAGAAATGATATGCCTACGGAAGAACTGACTCAATTCGACATCGACCGGACGCGCGGCGATTTTCGATACGACGTCAAACACGAGTTTGACGCCGGCACCGGCCTGACGCACGAGACCATCGATTACATCGTCAACGTGAAGGGCGAACCGGACTGGATTCGCGAGTGGCGTCACAAGGCGTTGGACATTTTTCTTTCGAAGCCGATGCCGACGCATTGGGCCTCGAAGGATTTGGAGAACATCATTTTCGGCGACATCCGGTACTATCTCGCGGGCGGGCAAAAGCCCTCACGCTCCTGGGAAGAAGTGCCGGAGGACATGAAACGCACCTTCGAGCGGCTCGGTATTCCGGAGCAGGAGCGCAAATTCCTCGCGGGCGTCGAGGCGCAGTTCGATTCCGAAGCGGTCTACTCGAACATCAAGAAAGCCGTGGGCGAGCAGGGCGTGATTTTCTGCGGCTCGACCGAGGGGCTCATCAAGCACCCGGAAATTTTCCGGAAGTGGTTCGGCAAGGTGATTCCGACGGGCGACAATAAATTCAGCGCCTTGAACAGCGCGGTCTTCAGCGGCGGCTCGTTCATCTATGTGCCGCCAGGCGTGAAGGTGAAGCACCCGCTGCAGGCCTATTTCCGGATCAACGCCGAGAATTTCGGGCAGTTCGAGCGCACGCTCATCATTGCCGATGAAGGCTCGGAGGTGATGTATATGGAAGGCTGCACCGCCCCGAAATTCGAGACGGCGACGCTGCACAGCGCGGTGGTCGAGCTCGTGGCGCTCAAGGGCGCGAAGATTCAATACATCACGGTGCAAAACTGGTCGGCGAACGTCTTCAATCTGGTGACCAAGCGCGCGCTGGCGCATGAGGAAGCCGAGGTGAAGTGGATCGACTGCAATATCGGCTCGCGCCTGACGATGAAGTATCCGGGCGTAGTGCTGAAGGGCCGCAAAGCGCGCGGCGAAGTGGTGAGCATCGCGCTGGCCAACGACGGTCAACACCAGGATACCGGCGCGAAGATGGTCCATGCCGCGGACGAGACGACCTCGAACATTGTGTCCAAGTCGATCAGCATCGGAAAAGGCCGGGCGACCTATCGCGGCCTGGTGCATGTGCCGAAGCACCTTAAAGGCTGCAAGAACAACACCGAGTGCGACGCGCTGCTCATCAATTCCACCGCGCGCACCGACACGTATCCGGCGATCACCGTGCGCGGCACGGGCAACTCCTGCCAACACGAGGCGAGTGTCTCGCAGATTTCCGCCGAGCAAATCTTTTACATGCAGCAGCGCGGGCTCACCGAGGCGCAGGCGATGAGCTTGAGCGTGAATGGTTTCGTGAACGATCTCGTGCGGCAATTTCCGATGGAATACAGCGTCGAACTCAAGCGCCTCATCGACCTCGAAATGGAAGGCTCCGTTGGTTGATGAGCATTCCGAACGTGACTGCACCGATGCCGGCCGCCGCTGACGCGGAGTACCCTCCCTGAGTTTGCCGGTATGAATCCTTCCGTCCTCGAAAGCGAAGAAATGACCGACACGACCGCCGCGCCCATTGGACTCCTCAGTGCCGGACCCGCCGCCCCCGGGCAGGAAGCCGCGTGGGAACAATTCACCAAAATTCCGCTGCCCGTGCGCACCGACGAACGGTGGCGTTTCGCGAATGTGAAGGATCTCGACTTGAGCGCCTACACGCCCGCGCAGCCCATCGACGAAAGCGTGCGCGAGGAATTGCTCGGCCGCAGTCGTGGTTTGGAAAAAAGCGCCGGACGAATGGTTTTTGCCAACGATCAACTTCTGTCGCGCGAAGCGTACGCGGAAGCGTTGCAACAAATCGGCGTGATCTGGCTGCCGCTCGAGCACGCCATGACGGAGCACCCCGAACTATTTCAGCAATATTTCATGCGCGAAGAAGCGATTCTTGGCGGACGGAAATTTGCTGCCTTGCACGCTTCGCAAGTGCGCACGGGGACGTTTCTGTTTGTGCCGCGCGGCGTGGAAATCGATTTGCCGATCGAGGCGTTTCACTGGCTGCATGGGGAAAATGGATCGTGCTTTCCGCACACGCTCATCGTGGCTCAGGATCGGGCGAAGGTGACGTTTGTCGACTACTACGAGAGCGCCGAGGCCGATGTGCCCGGCCTGGCTTGCGCGGTGAACGATCTCTGGCTCGGCGCCGGCGCGAAGGTCACTTACGTCTGCGCCCAGAATTGGAGCCGCAAAGCGCTCGCTTTCCAAATCAATGCGACCGTCGTGGGCCGCGATGCGCAGGCGCGCTCGCTCTTTGCCCAGTTGGGCGGGCGCCACGTGCGCTCGGAAAGTGTGAGCCACCTCCGTGCTCCCGGCGGCCGGAGCGACATGCTCGCGCTCACCGTAGCGGACGACGCGCAGGAAGTCGATGCGCGCACTTTTCAGATTCACGAGGCGCCAAATACTTCGAGCGATCTGCTCTACAAGAACTCGCTGGATGACAGTGCACGGACGATTTTCTCCGGGCTCATCCGGGTCGACCCCGGCGCGCACAAGACCGACGCCTATCAGAAAGTGCGCAACCTTTTGCTCAGCGATGACGCCGAAGCGAATAGCGCGCCCGGATTGGAAATCGAGGCGGACGATGTGCGTTGCACCCACGGCGCGACCAGTGGGCAGATTGAACAGGAAGAACTCTTTTACCTGCTCTCGCGGGGCATCTCGAGGCGCGCGGCGCAGAGGTTGATCGTGCACGGATTTCTTCAAGAGGTCGTGGACCGGCTCGAAGAGCCAGCCATCGGCGCGCGACTCACCGAGATGGTGGAATCGAGGTTCAGCGCTCACCGGTAGTGGAAAAACGACTCGAGCGAGCTTAATTGGGCGACGTATGCGCTCCATTGTTCTCCCACTGATTTTCCGGATCTGCTTCGTAATCTCTCTCTGCGCGATGTCGCTGCGCACCGCGTCGGCCGCGATCGAATGGCCGGCCTGGCGCGAGCCGCTCATCGAAAAACTCGTGGGCCAATTGAAGGAAGCGAATGAGGGGCTGAAAAAGAATCCCAGCTCGCAGGGGTATCTATCGAACCGCGGGGACGTTTATTTGTTTCTCGACGCCTACCCGGAAGCGATCGCGGACTTCGAGAAAATGATCAAGCTTCAGCCCGACCTGGATGCGCAGCATTGGCGGCTGGGCCTCGCCTATTATTTCGCCGGGCAATATGACAAAGCCGAGCGTCAGTTTCAAAAGTACTACGCCTACTACGGTCTCGATCGTGAAACCGGGATCTGGAAGTTCCTGGCCCAGGAAAAAATCGACGGCATCGATAAGGCGCGCGCGGAGATGCTGACCTACAAGGAATTCGATCGCGAACCGTTTCCCGAACTTTACGACATGTATGCGGGCAAGCGCGCGCCGGACGATGTATTGGCGGAATTGGACAAGAAGGAACTCACCAAGGACGAGCAAGTGAAGTTTTTCGCCAACTACTACGTGGGCCTCTACGAGGATCTCTTGGGCCACAAGCAGCGCGCGCTGGAACTACTGCGCAAAGCCGTGGACATCATGCCCCAGCGCGAGACGGTTTATATGTGGAACATCGCGCGCATCCAGTGGGAGCAGTTGGTCAGGGATCACACGGAAGGGCGGTTTTAGGGCGGCTTTTCGGGAATGGGAGGAAGGGGACTTATGGGATGGATGGGAAGAATGGGGCTGATGCTGCGGCGGAATTCGCTGATCAGGTGAAGCGGACGGTCTTGCTGAGCATCTTCTCGCCGTCGAAGTCGAACCACGCCGCGAAAGAGGCGCCGGCCAGGACTTGGGGGAGCCAATACTGGTCGTCTTCCCACATTTGGTCGTAGGGAATCCGGTCGAAGTCGAACCACATCGGCGTGGCCTCGACGGTTTCGATGGGCTTGCCGCTAAAGTCGTACGCGAGGAAAACGGTGCAGTGCAGGCTGTAGCCGTCGGTAAATTGAAAATGAAGTTCGCCGCGCTTTTCCAGCGCGGAGGGCGTGACGCCGATTTCCTCCTGCGCTTCGCGGATGGCCGAGGCGAGGGCGGTCTCGCCGGGCTCGATCTTGCCGCCCGGTCCATTGATCTTGCCGGCACCGAGTCCGCGTTTCTTGCGGATGAGCAGGACACGACCCCCTTGCACGATGAAGCAAAGATTGGCTCGCTCGCGCGGCTGCCAATCGCGCCATTTGGGATCTGGAGTTTGCGAGTCTCGATTTTCGATTTTCGATTGTCGGATTTTCCGGATTGAATACGCGAGATGAAATCGACGACCGCGCTTCGCATTGCTGCTCTCATGGGATTCCTGGCCGTGGCGCTCGGCGCCTTCGGCGCGCACGGGCTAAAGCGGTTGCTCGACGAGCACGGGCAAATGGAGACGTGGCGGACGGCCGCGCATTACCATCTCGCGCACGCCGGGGTCCTGCTGGTACTGGCGTTGCGCAGCACGGTGGCGAAACTGCCGTTTGCGTTCTTTAGTGTGGGGATCGTGATCTTTAGCGGGAGCCTGTACCTGCTGGCGGTGACGAATGTCCGCTGGCTCGGGGCGATCACGCCGATTGGGGGGATTTGCCTGCTCGTGGGGTGGGGGCTTCTGGTGTGTGGGAAGGCGTTTCCGCCGCAGGGGTAGGTGGTGGAAAGAACGGGACCAATGTGACCCATGGGACGAATGGGACTGATGTGGGCACGCGCGGAGGCGTGAGCGCGAACCGGTCGTCGCGCGCGGGGGGCCGCTTAGCGCTGCGTCGTGAATTTGTTGCCGTCGCTGCCGCGGGCTTTGCGGGCGGCGTCCAGGGCGGCGTGGGCTTCCTGCTGGTATTTCTCCTCGTCGCTGTCCTGGGCGCGGATGCCGAGAGTGTTCTGCCATTCCTGCAAGGCGAGATCGTTCTTGCCCATCTGCTTGTAGACGTGGGCGAGTTCGGCGTGATGCATCATGCGCTGGGGCGCGATCTCCACGGCCTTTTTGAAGCACCGCACGGCCTCTTCGTTGCTCGCCTTGGGCATCCCGCCGTAGACGAGGCCGGCCAGCGCCTTGAGCATGGGATTGATATTGGCCACGCCAGCTTCCCACCGCCCGAGGACGTGCCACGCATAATCGTCGGTCGGATCGAGTTCGATGGATTTCTGCGCCTCGTCGTAAATGATCTTGGAATACTCCAGCTTGGTCTTGTTGCCGACGAAATCGGTCATGTGGCCGTAGCTGATGGCGAGATTGAGATGAACCTTCGCATTATTGCGATCAAGCTCCAGGGCCTTGGTCCCGTAGTTCAACGCCAATTGCGCGATGCGTTTGGCGTTCTCTTCGGGCTTGGTTTCGTCGATCAGGTCGCCGAACTGCTTGGAAATACGCAGCAGCACACCGACGTTCTGCGGTTCGATGGCCTCGGCGGCTCGGAAGCTCGACAGAGCGGCGCGGGTGTTCCCTTGTTGATCGGCCAGATCGCCCTGCTTAACGAGCGACGTGACTCTCGGGTCCTCAGCGAGAACCTGCATCGCGAACAGAATTGGGAGGACGACGAATGCTTTCACGGGCTATAGAAACTTTTAGCAGATTTCGTGGCCGCTGCTTAGTTTCTTTTGTGAAAAAGTTGCCATCAGAGCCGATTGTCGTCGGTTTCGCAGCCAGCATCGGTGCTAATTCGGACCTCGGCTGTCTTTAGCGAGAAACGCTCAAGTCTCGGACTCGGTGCCAGACGGCACCGGCACGCAGGAGCAGAAAAGATTGCGATCGCCCCAGACGTTGTCGATGCGGCCGATGGCGGGCCAGAACTTGTGCTCCCGCAACCACGCCGCGGGATAGGCGGCTTGCTCGCGGGTGTAGGGGTGCGTCCACTCCCCGACGATCAGCGAGTGCGCGGTGTGTGGCGCGTTCCTGAGGACGTTGTCCCTGGCGTCGTCGGCACCCGTCTCGACGGCGGTCATCTCGCCGTGAATGGCGATCATGGCGTCGCAGAACCGGTCGAGTTCGTCCTTCGATTCGCTCTCCGTCGGTTCGACCATGAGCGTGCCCGCGACCGGCCAACTGAGGGTCGGTGCGTGGAAGCCGTAGTCCATCAATCGCTTGGCCACGTCTTCCGCCGTCGTTTTGTGGAAATGGCGAAGGTCGAGAATGCACTCGTGCGCGACGAGGCCGGCGTTCCCCTTGAAGAGCACGGAAAAATAGGAATCGAGCCGGTGCGCGATGTAGTTGGCATTGAGGATGGCGATGCGCGTGGCTTCGGTGAGCCCTTCGACGCCCATCATGCGGATGTACATCCACGAAATGGTGAGGATGCTCGCGCTGCCAAAGGGCGCCGCGGAAATCGACCCGATGCGGTGTGTCGGGCTTTTGCGTTCGACCTCCGGCAGGAAAGGCGCCAGGTGCTTGGCGACACCAATGGGGCCCATGCCGGGACCGCCCCCGCCGTGCGGAATGCAAAAGGTCTTGTGTAGGTTGAGGTGGCACACGTCCGCGCCGATGCGGCCCGGCGAGGTGAGGCCGACCTGCGCATTCATGTTCGCGCCGTCCATGTAAACCTGCCCGCCGCGCGCGTGAATCAACTCGCAAATCTCCACGATGGTCTCTTCGAATACGCCGTGCGTACTCGGGTAGGTGACCATGAGCGCGGCCAGCCGATCCTGGTGTTCATCGGCTTTCGCGCGGAGGTCGGCCATGTCGATGTCGCCGTCCTCGAGGCAATTCACCGTGACCACTTTCATGCCGGCCATGACGGCGCTGGCGGGATTGGTGCCGTGCGCACTCGTCGGGATGAGGCAAATGTTGCGATGCCCGTCGCCGCGCGAAGCGTGGTATTTGCGAATCGCGAGCAGGCCCGCGTATTCGCCCTGCGAGCCGGCATTCGGCTCCAGGGAGACGGCGGCAAAGCCTGTGATCTCGGCGAGCCAGCTTTCCAGTTGCGCGGTGAGTTCCGCGTAGCCGGCGGATTGAGTTGCCGGTGCGAAGGGATGCAACTCGCCAAATTCGGGCCACGTCACGGGCAGCATCTCGCTCGTCGCGTTCAGCTTCATGGTGCAGGAGCCGAGCGGAATCATCGATGTGGTCAGCGAAAGATCCTTCGCTTCGAGCCGGTGGAGATAGCGCAACATCTCGTGCTCGGTGTGGTGCGTGTTGAAAACCGGGTGCGTGAGAAATGGCGAGGTGCGGACGAAGAAGTCGCGAATGCCCAGCCGGGCATTTTCCGGATTGTCGGGGAAATCGAAAGGCTGCGGCGCGACCCCGGTGAAGATGGCGATCAGGTCCATCAAATCCTCTTCGTTGATCGTCTCGTCGAAGCTCACCACCAGCAGATGCGGGGCGCCGTGAACCGAGAACGACCGGAGATTGACGCCTTTTTCCCGGGCACGGCGCAGGATGGTGGTTTGTCGGGCGGCGGATTCGCAATCCACGGCCACGGTGTCGAAGAATTCGCCATTGAGGACGGTGAAGCCGCCCACCATGAGCGCGGCGCAGAACCATTCCGCCGCGGCGTGAACGCGCCAGGCGATCTTCTTGAGCCCCTCCGGGCCGTGATAGACGGCGTACATCGAGGCCATCACGGCGAGGAGCACCTGTGCCGTGCAGATATTGCTCGTGGCCTTGTCCCGGCGGATGTGCTGCTCGCGAGTCTGCAACGAAAGGCGGTACGCCGGCTGACCGTGGGCGTCCTTGCTGACGCCAATGAGGCGTCCGGGGAGCAGTCGTTTGTGGGCGTCGCGAGTCGCCATGTAAGCGGCATGCGGACCACCGAAACCGAGCGGCACGCCAAAACGCTGGGTCGAACCGATGGCGATGTCGGCGCCAAATTCACCCGGCGGCCGGAGCAGCGTGAGCGCGAGAATGTCGGCGGCGACGATGGCCATGGCGCCGGCCGCGTGGGCGTGCTCGATGAAGGGGCCGTGATCGACGATCGCCCCGGTGGTGTCGGGGTATTGGAGGAGAACGGCGAATACTTTCTCGCTGAAATCGAAAGTCGTTTCATCGCCGACGATGACCTTGATGCCGAGGGGTTCCGCGCGCGTCTGCACCACGGCGATGGTCTGCGGGTGGCAGTTCACGCTCACGAAGATCGCCCCGGCATCGGCCTGCTTGCTCACGGCGTGCGCCATATGCATGGCTTCCGCGGCCGCAGTGGCTTCGTCGAGGAGAGACGCATTGGCGATGTCGAGCCCGGTCAAGTCGACGACCATTTGCTGGAAATTGAGCAGGGCCTCCATGCGCCCCTGGGAAATCTCGGCCTGATAGGGAGTGTAGGCCGTGTACCAACCGGGATTTTCGAGGATGTTCCGCTGGATCACCGGTGGAACAATCGTCCCGCTGTAACCCTGGCCGAGGTAATTTTTGAAAAGACGATTCTTGCTGGCGATCACTCGCAACTCCGCCAGGGCTTCGCTCTCGCCCTGGCCAGCGGGCAGGCGAAGCGGCGCGTGGAGCCGGATATTGGCGGGAACGGCGGCGTCAGTCAGCGCCTCGAGCGAGGTGTAACCGAGAAGGCCCAGCATCGCGCCGATTTCCGATTCGTTCGAGCCGAGGTGCCGCCGGGGAAAGGTATCGCAAGGTGCGAGCGGCGAGCTTTCCCGTGGAGGGCGGACCGAAGACTTCATGGGCGAATCGTGCATCGCCGGAGGCTAGAAAGGGCGGCGTTTGAATCAAGCGGGGAATTGCCCCTATGACAGGGTCATGATTCGCATCCATTCGCGGCCTTCGCGGCCGGGATAGGCATGCGCCGGGAGCCACTCGCGCTCCAGGCTGAAGCGCGGCAGGAAGAGCCGGTCGAGTTCCGCAATGGAAACCTCGAAAGGCGGGCCTTCGTCGGGCGAATCATTGCCCGGGTCGAGATAGAAAATGGCCAGAAGCCGGCCGTTGGGTTTCAACGCGCCGGCGACTGCTTCGACATAGGCTTCCCGCTGGGCGGGTTGAATGGCGCAGAAGCAGGTGTGCTCGAAGACCCAATCGAAGGCGTCGCGCATCCCGGCAGGCAGCGCGAAGAGATTGCCCAGGACGAAACGCTCGTTGCCGACCGTGGAAAAACGCTGGGCGCCGGTCACTGCGGAGGCGGCGACATCCAGGCCGACGACTTCATCGGCGGTGGCGGCCAGCGCGCGCACGTCGTGCCCAAGCCCGCAACCGGGCACGAGCACGCGTCCGTAGACCGGTTCCGTGGCGAGGAAGTCCACGAGTCCCGGACTCGGTGAACCTTTTTCCCAGGGCGTATCGCCCTTTTGATATTGAGATTCCCAATCGGTGGACATGGCGTTAGATGGGCAAGTGGATCATGAGCGGCGGCGCCAGATGGTGGCTTCGGCGACGCTCCATTGGAATTTTCGCTGATGTTCGCGAATGAGGAAGGGGAGTTGTTTCACGGCGATGAGATCGAAATCCGGGTCGAGGAGAGCCTGCACGCCTTCACGGGTCGAAACGGCGCGGCCCTCGCGCATAAAACCGCCGAGCCAATTCTTCCGCGGCGTGAATTCTTCGAGCCAGGTGTACGGCGAGGCTACGACCAGTTGCCCACCGGGCTTGACCAATGCCGGCAGCCGCGAGAGGCAGCGGCGCGGCTCGGACAGGCGATCGATGAGATTGGCGAGCAAGACCGCGTCGAAGGCGCCGATGTCCGCACGCAAATCCATGGCGTCGCCCTGCTCGAATCGCACGCGCGTCCGACCCAAATCTTCCGGCACCCGAGCGACGAGCGGCGTCGCTAGATCGCCCTCATCGCACCGCGTGTAGGGCATTTCCTGCCGCTCGCGAAGCTCCGTGGCAGCAGCGACGAAACGGTGGGAAAAATCGACGCCGACGACTTCACCGTAATGTCGCGCTAACTCGAACGACGACCGGCCGACCGCGCATCCCAGATCGAGGGCGCGGCCGAGGGCGGACACGTTCGAGAGGTCGAAGCATTCGGTGACGCAGCGCACCGGATAACGGAGCGCTTCGACCGGACCCGAAGGCCACGGCAGCACCTCGGCGTCTTCGCCGTAATGAAACAGCAAATACTCCGAGAGAAGCCGCTCGGTTTCGTAGATGTTCAAGCGGGCGCCTGACTAGGTTTTGACTCAGGACGCCAGCAATCCGCGCATGTAGGCGGCGGGCGCGTAATTCTCGATCAGCACGACCGTCTGGCCATGACGATGCATCCGTACCTGCGGCACCTGGATTTCCGGCGTCTTCGACGGCGAGAAAAGAATGTCGTCGTGCGTGGCGTTCTTTTTGTTCGCGAAGCGGTCGGGCGTGAGCTTGCCGCCGAGATGGTCGCTGCGTCCGGTGGCCACGTGCATCGTGCCGAGGATTTTCTCGTCCTGGATGTCGCGTCCTGATACGGGCAATTCCTGCGTGCCAAAACCGAGTTCGCCGAGTTCCCCGGTCACGGGGTCTGAGGCGAGCTTTTGATTGTGCGCCTCGATGGTCGCTTTGTTGCCCTGCAGTAACGACGCCCGCTGGATACGCCCGCCCTCGACGGTCATGAGCCCGATCGTGCCATCCTCATATTTGTGGGGAAATTCACCGGTCGCGCCCGCGGGGACATAGTAAATTTCGCCGGCCGGGAGATTCGCGATGTCGGGGCCGCCGCGGCAAAGGCCGTGGCTCTTCTGCGCTTCCTGTCCGGCCAGATCCAGATGCAGCGTGAAGCGCTGATTGTCGAAGGTGTAATCGATTTCCACCCAATCGGCCTGAGCCATGCCAAGGCGCAGTTTTTCCGCCTGACGGCTGACTTCGAAATAGTCGACCGCAAGGCCGGAATTGAGGATCACCTGGTTCATGCCGTGCATGGTCGCGCCGCGGAAGCCGTACTGCTTGGCAAAGGCGGTCAACGGTGCGGTGGCCGAGTAGGTCGAGACGCACAGAACGAGGTCGTACTTTTTGTAGACGTCCTCGATCAGGTCGACCTCGCGGCCATCGGTCGCGTAACCTTTCGTGGGCAGATCGAGATTGCTGCCGCCGGTGATTTTATAGGCATACATTTCGCCGCCCTTCAGACCCAATTCGTAAAGCGTGCCGTTGCGCAGGCCTTGATAGACCACGTCGTGCGCGTGCCGCTGAATCGAGAGATCGGGGTCTTGCAGAAAGCGGAAACCCTCGACTTCTTGCGGATTTTCGAGGTCGATGAGAACGCAGACCCGTTCACCTGGTTTGGGATCAAAGACCGTCCGCAACAGCCTGCTCAGGCTGAAGGGTGGGAACTGGCGGGGACGATCTACAGGGGTCTGTTCGATGGTGGCATTCATAGTGGGTTATACGGTTCGCACGCGCCGGGACGCGTCACAATGTTACGTTTTGTTTCCGAGCCATGGGAGCCGCACGCCGAATTTTCCGGCAGCGGGCTTTCCATGGCCTGGTATTTCTAACTGAACAGCCTCCGGCGCGCCGCGCCAGCGAAAAATACTGGCAAAATGCAAGTGACAGGGACAGGGGATGGAGCCGCTCCTACCGCTGAGGCCGTCATTTAAGGTCCCCTGCCGTGCATCCCGCGTAATGAAGCCACCACACTATCCCAGCCTGTCGCCGCTCAGCCGACCCGACGCCGGCCGGGATGGGCCGGCGGATCTTTGGCTTCGATGGAGATTGCCGTGGCGTGATCCGGCGTCAGCGCGAATTTCGCGATCATTCCGGCCTTCAAATCGCGCGCAAAAACGGGTGCGCCATTCAGGGTCACCTTCGTATTATCGGTGATTTTGTAAGTGAAGTGTTCGTCGCCGCTCAATCCTACAGTCACGGTGACACTAACGGCATCGACCTGGACGATTCGCAGATCACCCGACTCGGGCTGTTGCTGACCAGGAGGTTTTTTGGCCAAGGCGCACGGCTGCGCGGCGAAGGCCAGGGCGAGAATCGAGACAATGGCGAGCAGTGTTTTCATCGGGACGAACGGTTGAGAACGGTCCGGCAAAATAGCGCGCAGGTAAAAAACAGGCAATCTCATCTTGCGCTCGGCGAAAAGTCGCGCGATGCCGCAGGGAATGCTCTGGAAAACCCGGACCCACACCTTCGATCTGACCGCCCGCGCACTCCTCATGGGCGTGGTGAATGTGACCCCCGATTCGTTCTCGGACGGTGGACAATTTGCGGAGGTGGAGCGGGCCGTGGCCCAAGCGCAGCAACTGGTGGAAGACGGCGCGGAGATCATCGACGTCGGTGGAGAATCGACTCGCCCGGGAGCCGAGCCGGTGTCCGAAGCGGAGGAACTCCGCCGGGTGCTGCCGGTGATCGAGCGGCTGGCAAAAAACGGACGGGTCGTCGTCTCGATCGATACGATGAAGCCGGCCGTGGCCCGCGCCGCGATGGAGGCGGGCGCGGCAATCGTCAATGACGTCACCGGATTGCGTGACCCGGCCATGCGGGAGATCGTGCACGCCAGCGGTGCGGGCGCCGTGGCCATGCACATGCAGGGTTCGCCGCGCGATATGCAGCTCGCCCCGCGCTACGACGATGTCGTCGGCGAAATCCGGGATTTTTTTCGACAAACTTTTTCAGCGTGCCTAGCGTGCGGCATCGACCCCATGCGCCTCGCATTTGACCCCGGAATCGGCTTCGGCAAAACAGTAGAGCACAATCTTGCTCTGCTGCGGAACCTCGACGCCTTGAAGATCGAAGGGCGTCCACTGGTCGTGGGAGTGTCGCGGAAGTCGTTTCTCGCCCGCATTGCCGGAATCGCGCTCGCGGATGACCGCACCTGGCCGACCGTGGCCTTGACGAGCTATGGGCGCGCCCGCGGGGCGAATGTCCTGCGCGTGCACGATGTGCGGCCGAATTTTCAGGCGTTGCGCATGACCGAGGCGATCCTCAACGAGGAGGCCGTTGCATGAACGTGCTGCATTTCGCCGCGGACCATTGGAAGGATGGCCTGGAAATCGTTTTGCTCACCGTGGCGATCTACTACACGTGGCGCTTTTTCAAGGGCACGCCCGGGGCGAATGTGCTCATCGGTTTGGTGGTGCTGTTTCTCGCGGTGATGCTGCTCTCGCAGCTCCTCGGGCTCACGGTCATCGGCTCGATTTTCGAGAGCCTGTCGAAAGTGCTCGTCATCGCCATGGTCATCATTTTTCAGCCGGAGTTGCGGCGCGGGCTGGCTGCCCTCGGTGGGCATCGCATGTTTTTCGCGGCCAACCAAAGCCGCGAAACGTTGGAACTGGTGCGGGAGATCACCTTCGACCTGGCCAACCGGCAACTCGGCGCGCTTATCGCCATCGAGCGCGGGCAGAATATCGAGGGGTTTGCCGAGAGCGGCGTGAAGATCGATTGCGCGCTTTCGACCGAGCTGGCCGTAAGCATCTTCTTTCCGAAAACGCCCCTGCACGATGGCGGCATCATTATTCGCAATGACCGGATCGTCTCCGCAGCCTGCATTTTCCCGATCACGCAGCGGGCGGACCTGGACCGGGCGCTCGGTCTGCGGCACCGCGCGGCGCTCGGGCTGACCGAGGAAAGTGACGCCATTGTCATCGTCGTCTCCGAGGAGACAGGCATTGTTTCCATTTGTCATCGGGGCCTGATCGAAAGAAGCTTTGATCCGGAAAGCTTCGATCACCGACTGGCCGAGCTTTTCACCCTCAAAGATGAACCTGATTCTAAACAATTGGCTGGCAAAGGTGCTGTCGCTGGTGCTCGCCGTCATTCTGTGGTCGGTCATCCATCGGAGCCTGGAAACGACCGTCTCGCCTTCTAATTTCGAGTTCGAACTCGAAAAGCGCTTCCACGCGCAGGATAAATTCCAGTTTGATGCCAGCAGTCATGGTAACGCCAAAAAATAAATCCACTCCCTCAACCGAAAACGGCAACGGCGGACGCAAAATCTTCGGCACGGACGGTGTCCGTGGCACGGCGAATATCGATCCCGTCACCGCCGAAACCGCGCTGAAGCTCGGCCGCGCCGCCGCGCACGTTTTTACCCAGGCGAGCATCCTGGCCGGGCGCTCCAGCGGCCGCACCACCATCGTCATTGGCAAGGACACGCGGCTCTCCGGCTACATGCTCGAAAATGCGCTCGCCGCGGGCGTCATGTCGCTGGGGGCGGATGTGCTGGTCATCGGGCCGTTGCCCACGCCGGGCGTGGCCTACATTACGCGTTCGCTGCGGGCGGATGCGGGGATCGTGCTGAGCGCTTCGCACAATCCTTACGAGGACAACGGCATCAAGTTTTTCCGGCACGATGGCTACAAGCTCGACGATGAGATCGAACAGCGCATCGAGCACCTGGTCTTCAGCGGCGAAATCGAAGCGATCCGTCCCACGGCAGGGAAAATCGGTCGCGCCACCCGCATCGACGACGCTCTCGGGCGCTACGTCGAGTTTGCCAAGCAGAGCTTTCCGCGCGGGCTCACGCTCGATGGGATGCGCATCGCCGTCGACGTGGCCAATGGCGCCGCATACAAGTCGACGCCATGCATTCTGCGCGAGTTGGGTGCGGATAGCATCGTCGTCCACAACTCGCCCAACGGCCGGAACATCAACCGCGAATGCGGCAGCACGCACCCCGAGGAAATCCAGCGCGTGGTGCGGGAAACGAAGGCGCAGATAGGGATCAGCCACGATGGCGATGCCGACCGCGTGATTTTGTGCGACGAGCACGGCGACATCGTCGATGGCGACGAGATCATGGCCATCGCCGCGATCGATTTCATCAAGCGCGGGCGGCTCGCGCAGAATACTCTCGTGGCCACGGTGATGAGCAATTTCGGTCTGGACGAGACTTTGCAAAAGCATTCCGGCCGGGTGCTCCGGACCAAGGTCGGCGACCGCTACGTGATCGAGGCGATGATGCGAGAAGAACTCAACGTCGGCGGGGAACAAAGCGGCCACATGATCTTCCGCGATTTTTCCACCACCGGGGACGGCATTGTGAGCGCCCTGCAAATCTTGCGCATCATGGTCGAGACCGGCAAGCCGCTGAGCGAACTGAAGGCCTGCCTCGCGAAGTATCCGCAGGCCCAGCGCAATTTGAAGGTCCGCGAAAAAAAGCCGCTCGAGGAATTGCCCGACGTGACCAAACTCGTGGAGGAGACGGAGAAGGAACTCGCCGGGGCAGGCCGTGTGCTCCTGCGTTACTCAGGCACGGAACCGAAGATCCGGCTGCTCATCGAAGGCCGTGACGGCGATCGCATCAATGCACAGGCCGATAAGATTGCGGGGGCGATTTTGGAGATCATTGGGGCGTAATTAAGTTTTAAGTGTTTGCCCGCCTGCGGTGATCGGCGTTGAAGGCGGCGCGGGACGCGATCGCAAAGCACTAGGAGGGTGGCACCAGGTGTCTTAAAACTTAGAACTTAACACTTAAAACTAAGCAGTATCGAATGAACCTCTTTTTAACGGGGACGGACACGAATGTCGGCAAGACCTACGTTGCGGGGTTGATCGTTCGCGCACTTCGTACGGCGGGTGAAGATTGCGTCGGCCTCAAGCCTATCTGTTGCGGGGAGCGTGAGGATGCAGAGTTGCTGCACGCCGCGGCGGATGGGGCGATTTCGCTCAACGAGATCAATCCCGTTTGGCTGCGGACGCCCGCGGCGCCTTACACGGCGAGTCTCATTGAGAACCGTCCGCTCGATCTCGATCTGATTCGCGAGTCGTTCGCGCGCGCCTGTCGTGCACACAAATCGTTGATCGTGGAGGGCGCCGGGGGCTGGTTGGTGCCGATCACGCGCGATTACAGCATGGCCGATCTCGCTGCCGAGTTTCGGTTGCCGGTCGCAGTGGTCGTGGCCAATCGACTCGGCGCGATCAATCACGCCCTACTCACGGTTGCCTCCATCCGCGCTCACGGCCTCGAATGCGCCGGCCTTATCGTCAACCATCCCTCCGCGGAGGAGGACATTGCTACGACGACCAATCGCGGCGTGCTCGAGGAAGTCGCGAAAGTCCCAATCCTCTTCGAGATCGCCTACGGCCAGCGCGGATTGAAGCTGTCCGGTGATTGATTTGATTCGTCATGGTGATCGGATAATTCGGCGATTGTGCCCAGAGCAGGAGCCCTTCCAGTTCGCGATGCATCGTTCAGAATCGGTGCTTTCTGCCTCTTGGGCTTTCACCGTGGTGCGCAAGCGCGGCCAGACGCAACCGAATGTCCTGTCGCCGGCCGAAGACCGGTTATTTTGCGACGTTGACGTGATCGAAGACCGCCTTAGTTAGAATGTCCTTTTTGTGCGATGAGGCTGCCAGACCAATCGCGGTATCGGTCGCAAGCGGGAGGGTGATCTTGCCGGAAAGAATCCATTTTTCGCCATCGGCAGACTCGTAGCCGCTGACCTCATCGCCCCGGCGGACGATCTTGAGCCAACAGGGAAACTGGCCTTTGGGTAAGGCCGTTTTTTGAGCTTCAGCATTTGCCAAAATGCGCACTGTCTTCTCGTCCTTGTGCTCCCGATAGAGAAACTGCGTCCCGTCACCTGGGGTCACGCAGATCGTTACTCCTCGGGCACCGGGCTCCAGCGATTCACGAAGGCACAGGCTGGCTTTGGCGTGTGCGACGCCGCCGGGATTCTCCATGGCGGTCACGCGGGCGACCAGTTCGCCATCGCCGTGAAGCGGCTGCCACGCGAAATGGCAACCATCCGCCGGCCCCCAAAGGTCCAGCGTGCCCTGCAAGGTCCATACGCCACCGACGTACTCGGCGGTTCCCGGTGCCTCTCCAGCACCGATGTCCTGATCTTTCCACGGCGCGGGCAAGGGTTCGCCTGCGACGAGGTGGGACGCTCCGAAAAAGAGAAGGCCAAGGGAGTAAATGGCCACGACGGGTCGGTGTGAGGTGGGGAACATAATCTAACCCAAGGCTGCCTTAACCAACGGCTCGGCGCCCGCAACATTTTTCCTGAGTTCAGGCGGGATTGCGTGATGGTCCAGCAGCGCCTCCGGCGTGCGATAGCTCACCCACACCTTTTGGTCGGCGTCTTGCCAGATCAAGATCCGCAGCGGCAAATCCAGCGCCAGCAACGGGCTGGCGACCATCAATGGCGTGCCCGCTTTGGCCGTGCCGAAAATCAGGACGTGCGCCGGTTGCATGGAAAGTCCCACTTCTTTTGCGCCGGCGGTGTGGTCGACGTGAGCGAAGAGCGTCAGCCCTTTGCTTTTGATCGTGGTCTCCAGCTTTGCGAGCGTGTCATCGACGGTGTGAGGGCTGGGAATGGAAGCGATGCCGGGAACGGTTTGCATGGCGTGTGCGGGATTGGACGGAGTTAATCGATGAGGGCGAGAAGTTGCTGGCTGCGCTGGAGATGGGTGGCTTCATCGAGCACCGGAGTGAACCGGGCGGCGTCCAGCGGATCGGGTATATCGATCCACGACCGGCACCCGCCGTATTTTGGAGAATCCGGAAAGACCAGGGGCTTGCTTAAGCGCGAGATGCGGACAAAGGCCACACTCACGCCGGGTTGGTCGTCCTGGCGAAAGCGCTTCTCGATTTCCCGTTCACTCCAGAGATGGAAAGGCGCCAACGTTTTCACCTTTTCCCATTCCACGACGTCGCGGGTCCACTCGACGTTCGCGGCGAGGGCCACCGAATGTTGGCCGTCGGCGCGCGCCTCGGGCAGGGTTGTGTTGGCAGGGAGCCTGAGCTTGGCGACTTGTTCGTGAAAGAGCGTGGGGAAAAGGAGGAATTCGGCGTGCTTGAAACGAAAGCCGTCCCGCCCTTCGGCGATGCCGCCTTTGCGGATGATGAGGCTCTGCGTACCCTGGCTGAGGGCTTCACAAATGAGGGTCCATTCTTTAAAGGCAAACATGGGAGCCGAGACGATGAATGACATTCAGATTTCACGCCATTTTTCTTTCGCACGCCCGCGTCACACCCCATCCTTTTCCGTATGGCCTACAACATCGACCTGCATTGCCATTCGTGGTTTTCGGGCGACGGCGTGAGCAGCCCCGAGTCGCTGATCGCCGCCGCCCGACTGAAGGGCCTGCACGGTTTTGCCCTGACCGATCACAATACTTCGGATGGCTGCCGCTACCTGCTGGACAAAGGCCTGGTGCGGGAAGACGGCCAGCCGGTCGACGATTTTATCGTGATCCCCGGCGTGGAAGTGACTACGGCGGAGGGACATCTGCTCTGCCTGGGGGTGATCCTGCCCTATCTGAAGGGCACCCCGGCGGCGGAGGTTTGCAAGATGGTGCACGAGATGGGCGGCCTGGCGATCCCGCCGCATCCGTATGACCTTTTCCGCGCGGGCATCCGTCAATCGGTGCTGGATGTGCTCGAGATCGACGGCCTTGAGGTCTTCAACGCGGCGACGACCCTGAAGCGTTACAACAAGCAGGCCTTCGAATATGCGACGATGAAAAAGCTGCCGATGACCGCGGGCAGCGACGCGCACCATGAAGCCGCCATCGGCACTGCTTTTACGATCCTCGACACGACCGATTTCTCTGTAAAAGGACTTTTGAGCCAGATCAGCAAAGGCACGGAACTCAACCAGCGCTACATGTCGCCCAAGGATGCGTTGCGCAAGACTTGGAACAACTGGCTGCGCCTCCGTCGCAAGCGCGTGCACAAGCCGCCGGCGGATCGTGGGATGGGGTAGGCGGCTTGCCGCAACATCCAACGTCCAATGGACGCTTCGCCTCACATCCTCGTGCCGAAGGTGAGGCCCTCTGCTTAACGAGGCGCGGGAGCCGGGGTAGCAGATGAAGGTGCTGGCCGTGGTGAGGTGGCAGACGGCGTTGCGACGGGCGGCGGTGCGGGTGGGGGTGGTGTGGCGGTAGGCACCGGCGTGGTTGCAGCCGGTGGTGGAGGCGTCGGCGTCGGAACAGGTGTTGCCGGGGTGGCCGCCGGTTTGGTGTCGCTCGCCTTTGGCGCCGTCACAGCGGGTTCGGGTGTCGGTGAGGTCGGAGCGGGCGTCCCCGCGGATTTCTTCTCGGCGTCGCAATGGACGATGTATGGCTGGAGGAAATCGGGACCGGTGAAGACCGTGGGCGGCGGGCCGACGATGACTGGCATGACCCAGTGTTCGTTGCCATCGCGCGCCGACGGCGGCAGCGCGAAATGGAATCCGTAGTGCCCGGCGCCCATGCCACGCTCGACGAGGTCGTCGCGCAATTCGTTGGCGGTCACCCGGCCGATGCTCTTGCCGTCCATGGCGATGTCGAGCACGGCTGCGGTATTGGGTTTCTCCTTGTTCCAAATGTAGCCGCTGATGCCGTCGCAATCGAGTTTGTCGACCACGTACTCGCGATCGGGCAGCTTGGGCGGCTCGAACCGGCCGGAGAAGAGCAGCAGGCCGAAGGCGATGGCGTGGAAGGTGAGAAGGATATTGATCGCGTTCCACACTGGACCGCCGCTCAGGTAATTGCGGGTCTTGTTCCAGCGGGCAAACCAGTCGTAACCGGAGAGGAGCGTGGCATGATAGACGCCGTAGAGGAGATAGTACCATTCGAGTCCGTGCCACACGCCCATGAGACCGAAGGTGAGAAAGAGCCCCACATATGATGCGGTGTGCTTGTTCTTGAACCACTTGCCCTTGGCCGCCGCGAGCAGGAAGCGCATGTAGATGTGGTCGCGGAACCAAAACGAAAGGGAGATATGCCAGCGGTTCCAGAAATCGCGGATATTCGGAGCGAGGAAAGGCTTGTTGAAATTCTCCGGCGTGTGAATGCCGAGCAAATAGCTCACCGAAATGGCAAAGGCGCTGTAACCGGCGAAATCGAAAAAGAGGTAAAACGTGTAGGCATACATGTAGCCCACCATGTGCGCCGCACCACCGACGCTTAACGGCTCCATGAGGCGTTTCTCGATGAGCGCGGCGATGATGAATTTGTAAAGAAAGCCGCGAAAGAGCCGCTGCACGGCGGTATCGAGATCGTTGAGAAACTCATCGCGAGTGCGGCGGCGCTGCCAATCCTGAGAAAAACGGCGGAAACGATCGATCGGCCCGGAGGAAACGGTGGGGAAGAAAAAGAGGAAGGCAAAGTACGTGACCGGCGGCACCGCGGTGACCACGCGATCGCGGATGCTGAAGACCACATCGAGCGCGCGGAAGGTGACGTAGGAAATGCCGAAGAATCCGAACTTCGTCTGCGGCGAAATATCCGGGAGGTACTTCGCGACCGCTAGCGGCAGGATGGCGAGGATGAGCGCCGTGGTAAATGCGCCCGGGAATTTCTTCCGCAGGAAAATCTGCGCGATTGCCCACTGCCACACGGTGTAGCCGAGTACGATCCAGATCTCGTGGACGAAGACTCCCGGCCGCACTTCCAGAGGATCCCAGAATTGCAAACCGAGGAAAGCGAGAGTGGCAACGAGCGCCCAGGCGCGGTTTGACCGGCCGAACAAGCCGAGAATGATCGCCGGGATGGCGACGTAAAGGAGCAGCCCGAAATAGGTGAAGTCCGCGAAGGGATTCACCGCAGCAGTTCCGCGAGTTTGCGGCGGTCGGCCTTGCCGTTGGGCGTCATCGGGAAGGCATCCAGAAATGTGAACTTCCGCGGCACCATGTAGCTCGGCAGGCGGTCGCCAAGGAGCTTTTTGAGTTGGAGCGAAATCTCGAAATCCGACCCCGAGCCACGGTCGCGCAGGACGACGAAGCCGGCCAGCGAATCGGGTTTGCCATTCTTCTCGGCCACCAGCACCACGGCGTCGGAGATTTGCGGCAGGTTGCGCAGGTGCGACTCGATGTCGCCGAGTTCGATGCGATAGCCGTGCAGCTTGATCTGCCCATCCATGCGGCCTTCGAAAAAGATGAGCCCATCGCGGGTGCGGCCCCAATCGCCGGTGCGATACGCGCGGGTGCCATCCGTGGCGAAAAACGCCTTTTCCGTGAGATCGGCGCGTCCGAGATAGCCGGGGCTCACATTGGGTCCGATGATGACAATCTCGCCGCGCTCACCCTCGGGAACGGGCGCACGATTTTCATCCATGATGGCGATTTTCGTGCCGGGCATCACATAGCCGACGGGCAGCGGAGCATGTTTCTCGATCACTTGGCGATCGACCCGGATGGACGTGGTGGCCACGGTCGCCTCGGTCGGCCCGTAGGTATTCCACACTTCGGCATCGGGAAAACGATCGAGCAATTGCGCCGCGGTTTCGTTGGCCAGCGTTTCACCGCAGAACCAGAAACGGCGAATGCCCGGCAGCATCGATGGACCGAAGCTGCGTTCGACGAGACACATCTGCGCGAAGGACGGCGTGGACACCCAGGTGGTGATGCCGGAGCCGCCGAAAGATCGGTACAATTCGCGGGAGTTGGCGATCGACTCGCGGGTGATGCTGAAGAGCGTGCCGCCGCTGGCGAGGCTCGAGTAGAGATCCATCACCGAGAGGTCGAACGAGAACGGCGCCTGGTTGAGAAATGTTTCGTTCAGCTCGGGGAATTTCTGCTCGCCGAGCGTCCAGTCTACAAATGTCGCCAGGCAATTGAGCGTGATCACCACGCCCTTCGGCTCGCCGGTGCTGCCGGAGGTGAAGATGATGTAGTACGGATCGTCGCCCGAAACGGGTTTGGGTTTTGCGGTCGGCCGCGGCGCCGCGAGGGCTTCCTGAACGAGCGTGGGCGTAAGCGTGACGGCAGCGCCGGAGTTTTGCACGATGCGCTCGGCCCGCTGCGACGGAATCGAGGTGTCGATCGGCACGTAGGGGCGCCCGCTTTTTGCCGCGCCGAGAAAGGCGACGAGCATTTCGGGTTCCTTGTGTCCGATGACCGCGACGGGTGAGCGATTCGTGCCCAAGCCGTCCTCGAGCCACGCGGCGATCACGTCGGATTGCGCGCGCAGTTCGCCGTAGGTCAGCGACTGCCCTTCGCTGACGTGTGCCAACCGCTCGGGCGCCACGACGCCCCAGTTATCAATGCGCGCGAGCAAGTCCATGGTTCAGAACCCCTGGTAAACAAACGGTGGCGTCGAGAAATCGCCGCGCCCATAGAGATAGATGAGGCCGGCGATAATGCCGAGATAGTACAGCACCAGCAGCGTCTGGCGCACGGCCGGACGTTGAAAAAATTGCGGCACTTGCATGGCGTTTAACTCGCGATGCGCTGTTCGAGATCGGCAATGATCATTCGAGGCGTCGCCCATTTGTCGCGCTCGAATTCGGCGGGCGAAATATCGACGCCGAACTCTTGCGAAATGGCGACCATCAGTTCGACCGTTTTCATGGAGTCGAGCACCTGGGAATCGTACAACTGGAGATCAAGGTTGCGCTCGACCTCGTCGGTCTCGGCAACGTTTTTCAAAACTTCGATCAATCGCGCGGACGTGGACATGAGGGATGGAAGGGCTGGGGGTTCACTAACACCAAAAGGGGAGCCGAAGAATTACGGCCAACGGTGATTTTTCGTCCAGCATATTCACCATCGGCCTCACGGTGTCGGACGCGCGCTAATCCTCGCGCTCGTGATAAAAATCATCGAGCGCCTTGTTGTAATAGAGCCAGCCTCGGGGACCGAGGTGGTCGAGGAAATCGACGAGGAAAGCCGGATCCTTCTCGTGTTCGCGGAAGTCGAGGAGCGCGACATCGTAGCGCGCCGCTGTTTCGTCCAACCGGCGCAGATAGGCGGTCCGGACTTCCGGAGTCACGCCATAGACCTGGAGGCGAATGTCTTCGACCGGCATACTCAGCAGCAAGGGTTGGGCGCCCAATTCGCGGAAGACGCGCAGGAGCAATTCGAGATCGGTCCATTCCACGGCGTGATGGACGACGTTTACATAATTTTGGGTCTGCACGGCCGTGGTGAGGTGGGCGCTCAGGTATTTCTGGCGCTTTTTGGCGACTTCATTGCGTTTGTCGCGGAGCGCGGTCTTGTTGACGGTGAACTGCGCGGCCCGCTGCACGAGGCCTTTCCAATTTACCGCCCGCACCCCGTGGCGCTCCGGTTCCTGGAGTTTCGCTTCTTCGTCAAGCACGTGGAGCGTGGCTTCAAAGTGGTCCTGGATGCGGCCGATCAAATTTTGCAGGCGACCCATCGGCCAGATGAGCCCGTAGAGGGCGCGGTCGAGCGGGGTGCAGCCGGCCAGTCGGCGCAGGGTGAATTCCAGCAGCCATTGGTTTTCGAGCGTCTTCGGGTAATCCAGCATGCGATGCGCGATGTCGCGTTTCAGCCCGGGGCTGAGATCACTGCTGAAGGCCAGCTCGTAAGCCTGGAGATGCGAGAAATTTCCCTCATACCATTTCGGGTCGAAGACCTGGGTCAAAAACCAACCCGGCGACATGGAAAAGGCCACTTTCTTGCCGCGGATGTCCTGGCCGACCGCGGCGACTTTTTGCAGCACGGCGAGGCAGGTGGTGCCCGGCTGACCTACGGGAAAAACGCGGAACCCAGTCGGATAATTCTCGAAGAATTGCGACGCGTTGTTCGGCATAGCTTTTTCCAATTCCGAGCTGCCGTAGAGCACCAGGAGGTCCGGCTGCGAGAAGGCCTTTTTCTGCAGGACGACACCGTGCAGTTTGACTTCCGAAAGGTCTGGCGCGAGCGCGTGGACGTAACGCTTTTCAAGGCCGTCGCAATAATGCACGCCCACCGCCACGATCAACGCGACGACGGCCATCGCGACGACACAGGCGATGAGATGGGCTCTCTGGGGGGGAGTTCCGGGTTTCACAGAACCTAAGAGTTGAACGGGAATGACCGTGAACTCAAGGTGAATCCTTGATCGGCGGGCGATCTCCGAGGGGAGGCCGTCGTAAGCCTTTGAAGATCAACCATCCTCGCCGAACGGGCCGGCGGCTGATTCTACTTTTCGCTCAGCGTCAGCCGCAGCGTCGGTGGGGCGAGGGCAGGGTGATGATTGCCGGCGAAACCGTGGACGGCGGAATTGCTGCCGGGCTCGGAGGTTTCGCGCACCACGATGAGGGTGGCGCGGCCGGTGGTATCCGCATTGAGGAAATCCGCCAGCGGCTGGCCGTCGATCGAGTAGGTGCCGCTGACGACGCCACGCGGCGTCGTGAAGGTGCCGAGTTTGACCGCGCGCGTGGTGTCCACGCTGCCGGCGTCAGGCGAGAATGCCGGGGCAGTTTCCCAGGAAATGGTGTCGGCGGACCAGGAGTCCTGGCTGTGATCGGTGAGGCCGTAGACCGCGAAGGTGCATTCGCCGGTGAGCGACGCGTAGCCGAAGCCGGTCGCCTCGAAATTGAGCGTGAGCGAGGCGCCCTCGACGCGGCGGTCGCGTAATGGCGCCAGGTCGAAGCGCAGATAGGCCCGACGGCGGAAGTTTTTCGAGGGCGAGTTCTTGAGCAGCAAGAGGGTATCCGAGGTGTGGATCGGACTGTTGGGCGAGACGACATATGCCGCGTCGCCGGCGCCGCCAGCCGTGGTGAGCATGATCGTGGTCGGGTGTGGCGGGCTGTCCGGGCGCAGGAACGCATAGCGATCGGGTTCGCCGTCGACGCCATGCACCTGGGTGATTCGGTCGGCGGTGATCGCTGCCGATTCGCGGGTGGCCAGCGTCCGGGTCTCGCCGGTGCGCTCGTGTCGCAGTTCGACCTCACCTTTCAAAACCTGCACCTGCCCCTGGCCGGTGGCATCCGTGCTGATTCCAAAATCGGTGCCGTGATCGATCAATTGCGCGTGCGCCGTGGCCACGGTGAAACCGCGCGCGGGCGGCGGCACGTGCGCCGTGAGCGCGCCGGAGTGCAGGAAGCAGGCGTTCGGTCCCTGAAGCTCCAGCTCGGCCGGCCCTTCCAGCGAGACCTCCGCGCCGCTCTGGAAGACGAGGCGGGCCACGCCGCATTCGAGGCGCAGGCGCCCGGCTCGCAATGGGGAGCCCGGCACGGTGGGTAGCGAAGAATTCTCCCAGCGGGCGCCATTCGTTTCGACCAGCGTGGCGAGCGGCTTTTCCACCGGGCGCGGTGCGAACCACCAAATCGCAAAACCGAGGGCGAACGCGGCCGCGATTTGCAGTGGCCAGCGCGGGAAGCGCACGACCTTCGCGACGGGTTCCTCGGGGAGCGTCCGCAGGATTTCGGAAAGCGGCACGTCGCCAAGTCGGCTGGCGTTTTGACGCATCGCCGCCTGTTGGTGCATGAGTTCCACGTAAAGTCGGCGGGCCTCGGCGTTGCCGAGAACCAGTGTCTCTAGACGGGCACGGTCCGCTTCGGAAAACTCACCATCGAGGAGGCGGTCGCAGAGGTCGCGGACTTCCTCGAAGGGGCGCTCGGCGCCTTCGTTGGGATCAAGCGGATTCATTTTCAATGCGATGCAGGTTTTTGGTCACGCACTCGTGCAGGACGTGGCGCACCCGGCTGAGCAGTCGATAGAGCGCACCCGCGGTGCGATCAAGCCGTGCGGCCATGTCTTCCAGGGAAAGGCCTTCTTGATAACGCAGGTGCAACGCATCGCGATGGTCGGCCGGCAGCTTGGCCACGCAATCGTGCAACACCCGTTCGCGTTGTTCCAGCCGGTCGGCGCTTTGCTCGACTTCATCGGAAACGGTGCGCAGAAAATCCTCGCTGAAATCCAGCCGGTCGCGGTGCTTGCGTTTGCGGTAGGCGAGCACCTGGTGGAAGGCGACCTTGCGCGCCCACGCGCCGAAATTCGTGCCCGGCTCGAATTTGGCGAAGTTGCGCCACATCACCACCTTGGCTTCCTGGAGGATGTCGTCGGCGTCCTGCGGATGCGGCACCATGGTCATGACGTAAGCGCCGAGCAGCCGCTCGTGGCGGGCAAGCAGGAAAACGAATTCTTCGGCGCGGTCGGGCGGAGACATGGTTCGCAGGAGGGCTTTACCCCTTTAAGTCCGCAGCCAGCCGAAATCGGACAAACATTTTTTGTCCAAAGATTTGTCCTCCGGACTTATAGGTCTGAAGACTCCGCATGTTTCCCCGAACAACCGCCCTGATTTTTGCCGTCCTCGCCGTGAGCCCGCGTGTCTCTGCGGACGATGGTCTCGATTTCTTCGAAAAGAAGGTGCGGCCTCTTTTGAGCGAGCGCTGTTACGAGTGCCACAGCCCGGCAAAGAAGGTCAAAGGCGGTCTGCGCCTCGATAACCGCGACGGTTGGGTCAAAGGGGGCGACAACGGCCCGGCGATCGTCCCCGGCGACCCGGAAAAGAGCCTGCTCGTCAGCGCCATTCGCTACAAGGACAAGGACTTGCAGATGCCGGAGAAGCGCAAATTGCCCGACGAAGAAATCGCGATTCTCGAGCAATGGGTGAAAATGGGCGCGCCCGATCCGCGCACCGGCAACGAAGTCGCCGCGGCGAAGAAACAAGTCGGCCTAAGCATCGAAGAGGGGAAAAAATTCTGGTCCTACCGCCCGGTGCAAAGCGTGACCCCGCCGGCCGTCAAGGACGGCGCCTGGCCGCGCAACGACATCGATCGCTTCATCCTCGCGAAGATCGAAGCCGCCAACCTGCACCCCGCGCCCGACGCCACGCCTGAAGTGCTGGTGCGCCGTCTGTACTACGACCTCATCGGCCTGCCGCCGTCGCCCGAGGAGATGGAGGCGTTTGTGCAGGGATATTCCGCGCCGTCGAATGCTCAGAAGGCCCTCGCCGACGCGGTCGACCGCTTGCTCGCTTCGCCGCGTTTCGGAGAGGCCTGGGGCCGGCACTGGCTCGATGTGGCGCGGTTTGCGGAATCGAGCGGTGGCGGGCGCACGCTGCTTTTCAAGGATGCGTGGCGCTATCGCGATTACGTCATCGAATCGTTCAACGCCGATGTGCCTTTCGACCGCTTCATCCGCGAACAACTCGCCGGCGATCTGCTTCCCGCGGCGACTCCTGCCGAGGAGCGGCGGTTGACCACGGCCACGGGCTTTCTCGCCCTCGGGCCGACGAACTACGAGGAGCAGGACAAGCAGCAGTTGCGCTTCGATGTGATCGACGAGCAACTCGATACCATCGGGAAAGCTTTCATGGGTCAGACGATCGGTTGCGCGCGTTGCCACGACCACAAATTCGACCCAATTCCCCAGCGCGATTATTACGCGATGGCGGGTATCCTTTCCTCCACGCGGACGTTGTTGAGTTACAAGGAGAATGTCGCGCGCTGGATCTCGGCGCCGCTTCCGGGAGACCCCGAGGTCGAGGCCGCGATGCACGGGCACGAGCAAAAAGTTTCCGCGCTGGAGAAGCAACTGGCCGAGGCCAAGGCCGAGTTGGCGCAACTCTCCAAAGGCTTGAGCCTGGCCAGTGACAAGCCGGGCCGGTCGATCGATCCCAATGACCTTCCCGGCATTGTGATCGACGACACTGCCGCGAAAGTGGTGGGCGAATGGAAACATTCGACCTCCGTTGGCACCTTTATCGGCAAAGGCTATCTGACCGATTACAACACCGGCAAAGGCGAGAAGACCGTGACCTTTACTCCGCCCATCCCACAGTCCGGCCGCTACGATGTCCGCCTGGCCTACTCCTATTTTGCCGATCGTGCCGACAACGTGAAAGTGACGGTCTTTCACGCCGATGGCGAAGACACGGTGTATGTGGACGAAACGCAGGTCCCGCCGATCGAGGGACGTTTCGTTTCACTCGGCAAATTCCGTTTCGAGAAGGACGGCGCCGGCTATGTGCTGATCACCAACGAAGGCACGACCAAATTTGTCACGGTGGACGCCCTGCAGCTTCTTCCCGAAAGCGAAGCTACCGCTTCGGAGGCCGGCGAAGACAAGGCCAATCCGAAGAGAACCACGGTCGCGAAGCTCGTGAAGAAGCTCGATGCAGATTTGAAAAAGCTCGGCAAGGAAGGTCCGGTGCGCCAGACGACCATGGCCGTGCGCGAGGGCGATGCGGTGACGGATACGCAGATTCGCATTCGTGGGGTGCAAAAGCAGCGCGGCGATACCGTGCCGCGCGGTTTCCTGCACGTGGCGCTCACCGCGGAGCCAGTGCTTCCGGAATATGAAAGCGGCCGGCGCGAAATGGCCGACTGGATCGCCAGTCCACAAAATCCGCTGACCGCGCGCGTCTTCGTGAACCGCGTGTGGACATGGCTTTTTGGGACGGGCATCGTGCGCACGGTGGATATTTTTGGAACCACGGGCGAAAAGCCATCGCATCCCGAATTGCTCGACTATCTGGCCAGGCGTTTCGTTGAGGAAGGCTGGAGCGTGAAACGGCTCATTCGGGAGATTGTTCTGTCGCGCACCTGGCAGGAAGCCGTGACCAAATCGCCGGCCGCGGATTTGGAAAACCGCCTCTTCCTTCATGCCAATCGCCGGCGGCTCGATGCCGAGCAATTGCGCGACACCATCCTGGCCGTGAGCGGGCAGTTAAAGCTCGATTACCTCGGGCTGAACATCGCGGGCGCCGGAGACATCGATGCCAATAACTTCTCCGCGCAGAATATCGAATACAGCTATGTCTTTGCCGATACGCGCCGAAGCGTCTACACGCCGGCCTTTCGGAACAAACGGTTGGAGTTATTTGAGGCGTTTGATTTCGGTGACATCAACAGCACCGTCGGTCAACGCAACGTCAGCACAGTGGCGCCGCAGGCGCTTTATCTGCTCAATCATCCGTTTGTCGTTGAGCAATCTCAGGCAGCGGCGGAGCGCACCCTCACCAACCCCGGAAGCAATGACGACCGCATCGTGGCCGATTTTCGGCGGACACTCGGGCGCGCTCCTTCGACGCGGGAATTGGATACCTGCCGGCGGTTCCTGGGCAATGAACCTTCGCTGGAGAATTGGGCGGAATTGCAACAGATGCTCTTTGCGTGCCTTGATTTCCGATATGTCGAATAAGACTGCTCTTCCCCGTTGTTTCTCTCATTCTTGGCAAAACGTTGCTTCGTCGACGGAGTTAAGAATGAGCCGATGATCGTGAAAAGCAGCCAAGCCTACCTGCCATGAACCTACCACTCCACACCCGCCGCTCCGCTTTACAAACCCTTGGCTGCGGCTTTGGCTATCTTGCCCTGGCCGGCCTCGCTTCGCAGGAAAAGGCCCGGGCCGCGCTCGCACCCAATCCGCTGGCGCCCAGGGCGCCGCATTTCAAGCCGCGCGCCAAGCGAATCATCTTTCTCTTCATGCAGGGCGGCGTGAGCCATGTGGATTCGTGGGATTATAAGCCGCGTCTCATCGAGGACGATGGCAAGATGATGGATTTCGACGATCTGCGCACCCTCGCGCGCGGCGAAAAACCGCCGCAGATGCGCGTGATGAAATCGCTCTGGAACTTCGATCAGCACGGCCAAAGCGGAATCTGGGGCACCGATCTTTTTCCGGAAATGGCGAAGCATGTCGACGACCTATGCGTCATTCGGTCGATGCATACCGATGGGATTGCGCACGGCCCGGCGACGCTCTTTCTGCACACCGGCACGACTAACTTCGTGCGGCCTTCGATGGGTTCGTGGGTCACTTATGGGCTCGGCACGGAGAACGCGAATCTCCCGGGTTTTATCTCGCTCAGCCCGAGCCTCGGCAACGGTGGCCCGCGCAATTACGGCAACGCTTTCCTTCCAGCCATCTATCAGGGCACGCCGATTGGCCGGGCGGGAGTGCTGGCGAAAGACGCCACGATTCGCAATCTTCAACCGGCGCGTTCGCTCGACGAAGCGACGAAGCAATTCGATCTGCTGCGCGATCTCAATGCCGAACAACTCGCGCAAAAACCCGGTGAGAGCGAACTCGAGGCGGTGATCAATAGTTACGAGCTCGCCTGGCGGATGCAGAGCGCCGCGCCGGAAGTCCTCGATCTTAAAAGCGAAAGCCCCGAGACGCTGGCGCTTTATGGCATCGGCGAAGACAAGACCGATAACTTTGGCCGGCAATGTCTGCTCGCGCGGCGGTTGTGCGAAGCGGGGGTGCGATTCGTGCAGATCAATTACGGCGATAACACCAATAACCCCGCGTGGGATCAGCATTCGAATCTCAAAAAGCACGGCGATCACGCCAAAGCGGTGGACAAGCCGGTGGCCGGCCTGCTTGAAGATCTCAAGCAGCGCGGCTTGCTCGAAGATACGATCGTCTGGTGGGGTGGTGAATTTGGCCGCACACCCTATGCGGAAAAAAATGGCACCGGTCGCGATCACAATCCCGCCGGCTTCAGCATCTGGCTCGCGGGCGGCGGCTTCAAGCGCGGCATTGCTTACGGCGAAACCGATGAGTTTGGTCACCACGCCACGGTCGACAAGATTCACATGCACGACCTGCACGCCACGCTTCTCGCCGCGCTCGGGCTCGACCACGAAAAGCTGACTTATCGCTACGCCGGCCGCAATTTCCGCCTCACCGATGTTTACGGTCAGGTCGTCAATGATCTCTTCGCATGAAAATCCGCATCCTCCCCATCCTGTTCGCCCTTTTTGCCTTCACCCTTGGCGCTCGCGCCGAGCTCACGGAGGAGCAGCGTAAAGTCCCGCTGGAAGTCGATTCGCCTGATCCGAAGCTGGCCAAGATTGTCCTCATCGCGGGCAGCGCGGCCAATGCCCCCGGCTCGCACGAATACTTTGCCGGCTGTGTCTTGATGATGGATTGGCTCAAGCAAACAAAGGGTGTGTGGCCCGTGCTCGTTGCGGAGGGGTGGCCGAAAAACGAAGCGATCCTCGATGGCGCCAAAGCGGTCGTCGTCTACACCGACACGGCCGACAAGTTGCCCTTCCTCGAGCCGTCGCGTTGGGATCATATCAAGCGTCTGATCAACGGCGGCACCGGATTCGTCATGCTGCATCAATCCGCCGATGTGCCCGCGGACCGCGCCGCGGAAATGAAATCATGGCTGGGTGCCGTGTGGCAAAAAGATACCGGTTGCCGCGGCCACTGGGACATGGATTTCAACGAAATTCCGAAGCACGAAATCACCCGCGGGGTGACGGCGTTTCACGTGCCTTTCGACGGCTGGCTCTTCAACCTCGATTTCGCGCCCGGCGCCGTTCCGCTCCTCGCCGGTGTAGTCCCGGATAAAGCGCGAACGACTGCCGACGCCAAGGCGCACACGGGTCGTCCCGAAGTCATGGCCTGGGCCTATGAGCGGCCGGACGGTGGCCGCAGCTTCGCCTTTACCGGTTGCCACATCCATAAAAACTGGTCACTCGAAAGCCAGCGTCGCCTGGTGACGAACGGCATCCTCTGGGCAGCCAAAATCGCCGTGCCGGAAGACGGCGCCCCCATCGCCCTGGACCCCGCCGCGCTCCCGCTCAACCTCGACGCCAAACCCGCCCCCGCGCCCAAGGCAGCCGCCCCGACGACGGCCACTCCGGCAAAATAGCGCCAGAGGTCAGGGTTTGAAGAATCGCAAGCTACTGCTCAAGCTTCTCGCCAGTCAGCACAACGTCCGTTTTGGTGACCTTTGCAAACTCGCGCAGGCTTTCGGCTATCGGTTGGATCGCATCAGCGGCAGTCATCACATTTTTGAGCACGCTTTAGTGGCCAGACCTTTAAATTTGCAAAATTGCCGAGGGAAGGCGAAGCCTTATCAAGTTCGACAATTTCTGCGCGACATCGAAGAATTCCACCTGACTCTGAACGAGTGAACCATGAGCGATTACCACATCAACGTATTCTACAGTGAAGAGGATGGTGGATACATCGCTGACATCCCGGATTTGAAGTCGTGTTCCGCGTTCGGCGACACTCCGGAGAAGGCCGTGCATGAGGCGATGATCGCCAAGGAAGCATGGCTGAAGACGGCGCGTGCACGACGCAAGCCGATCCCGCCGCCGCGGTATCGTCCGGCGATCTACGCCGCTTCGTAGTTCGCTATTTCAACTGCTCCAGCGGCACATCGAGCGGCGGATGGCTTTTCCAGTCGCGAAAATCAAAGTGCCACCACTCGAACGGATAGGGGAGAAACCCGTGCTTCAGCATCACCGACTCCAGCAGTTTTGAATTCCGCGCCGCCTCCTCGGGAATGCCGGTGGCATCCCGATGCGCGCGCTCGGTAAAATCATCAAACGGTGTCGGCATCGGCAAATCATGCCCTTCCGAATTGACCAGCGTGAGATCGACCGCCGTCCCGCGAGTATGACGTCCGGCATTGAGCGCCGGATTGGAAACATAGCGGTCGTCATGGATGAGGTCCCACATGCGCTGCTGCACCGCGAGCGGGCGATAAGCGTCGAAGATTTTCAATCCCAGCCCGCGCTCCGCGAGTTCGTGCTGCACCTCAACGAGCGCCTTCGCGGCGTCGCGCTGTAGATAAGCCCTGGCGACGGGATAGAGCGTGGCGTGGACGAAGTTATTCGGCGTCGCGTATCGCAGATCGAAGCGAAACCCGGCCTCCAGTGAGGCGAGGTCGACCAGTTCCTTGACCGCCGGCGCCTGCGCATCGCGCACCACCGGCGGCGGCTCCGCCCACGCCGCGGCGACGGCGAGCAGCAGCCAGAGCCAGCTTCCAAGGATCCTCACGGCAATTCGTCGATCACAATATCCTTGTACCACGCCTCAGCTTTGCCGCCGCCGTGGATTTGCAAGCCGATCAGCCCGGTCTGCCCGATGCTTTCATCCTCCTCGGTGTAATCCACCGTCTGCACGCCATTGATCCAAAGCTGAATATGCCGGCCTTCGCAGCGAATACGGTATTCATTCCAGTCGTCCCTCTTCAGCGTTTTGTCGATGAGCTCCTTGTCCGGCGCGACGAGCGTCTTTTTCCGGCGCGATTCATCATAGAGCGAGCCGTAATAGCCGTCGCCCTCGTCGGCCTGGTAGCCGAACATTTCCCAGGGATTGGGCGCGTCTTTCGGCACTCGCACGCTGCGAAATTGCACTCCGCCGTTGATGAATCCTTCCGTACCGATGAGCTTGAACTTCAGGCGAAGCTCGAAATTGGCATAACTCTTCTTGGTCGTGAGGAATTCGTTGTGCGGCACTTTCTCGTTCAACGAACCCCCAACGAAGGCGCCATCCTCGATCCGCCACGTCTTCGTCGTGTCGCCCTCCCAGCCATCGAAAGTTTTTCCATCGGCGATGGAGACTGGCCCCGCGTGAGCGAGAACGGCGGAGGCAGCGAGAACGAACAAAGTAGGGAGAAACGATTTCATGCGGAAAGGATGTGCTGAGGCCGGCCACTTGGCGAGAGTTTGAATGAGCTGGGAATAGGGATGTCGCATTCGCACCAGTATTTTGGCGGAAAGAATCAAGCGAGGCTCTCGTCGAAGTGTTTTATTTTTCACTATCAACAACCGAGCCATCCACGGTTACCCCAACTACGTATCACCATGAAAAGTCGCTTTCTTTCTCTTCTGGCAATCGTCGCGTTGCTGCTCGGTAAGACCTTCGCAGATGAGACTCGCGGCCCGATTCATGTGCTCTTTCTTGGCACGGAAGTCGGCGGTAGCCGCCAGCACCTTCATCCATTGATGCGCGAACTCGGACGCGACGCGATCTGGTTCGAATACGCCGACGATTTGAAAACGGTGATGCCGGATCGACTCGGACTTTTTGATGCGGTCGTGGAAGACGGACTGAAGTTACCGGGCCCCGATTCCAAGCCGGTCGTGAACGTCGATTTCATGGGGGATAGCAAGGCTTGGGATGCGCCGGAATTCATTGCCGGTGTCCGCGAAAAGATCCTGGCGGCGATCGGCGACGCGCGGCGCAAGGAATGGGAAGTATTTCTTGCTCAGCGTGAGCCAGAGCAGCGCGAGCCGCATCCGCAGGTGGCCAATTACGAAAAGCGCCCCGAGCCCCTTACCTTTCAGCATCCCTTCAGTGTGAAGGGCAGTATCGAGCGCACGCAGGTACCGGCGGATATGAGACTGCAGGTCTTTGCCGGCGAGCCGGACATCATGAAACCCATCGCATTCGCTTGGGACGAACGTGGACGCCTGTGGGTGGCCGAAACCCGGGATTACCCGCATGGCTTCAGCCCGGACGGTATGGGCAACGATGACATCAAGATCTGCGAGGACACCAAAGGCACCGGCGTCGCCGACAAATTCACCGTCTTTGCCGATCACCTGAACATCCCCACGGGATTCGTCTTTGCGAATGGCGGCATCATCGTGGCGCAACCGCCGCGCTTTTTGTTCCTCAAGTCGAGCAAGGGCGATGATCACGCCGACATCCGCGAGGAGATCTTCAACGGCTGGGGCATCAAGGACACGCACGGGCAGGCCGGCAATCTACACTACGGTTACGACAACTGGCTCTACGGCAGCGTGGGTTACGATGGCTTCGACGGTCTCGTGCGTGGCCGCCCGGTGAAGTTCACGATGGGCACCTATCGTTTCAAGCCCGACGGCAGTGCGCTCGAGTTTCTGCACCAATTCACGAACAACACCTGGGCGCAGAGTGCCAATGTCTATGGCGATCAATTTGGCGGCACGGCCAATGGCGCGCCCATCTTTTTCGGTGGCATCCCGACGACTGCCTTTCCCAGCGGGATGCGTTCGATGAGCGCGAAGAAAATCAATACCGAGGAGATGGTGCACAGCATTACTCCCAATTTTCGGCAGGTGGATGTCTTTGGCGGTTACACCGCGGCCTGTGGCAGCTCGTTCATTTACTCGGCCAACCTGCCGCCGCGTCTTCAAGGCAAGGCGATGGTCTGCGAGCCGACGATGAAAGTGATTACTCTCATGGACGTGCAGCCCGATGGCGCCGGATATGTCGCGAAGGATGGCTTCAATCTCGTGGCGAGCACCGATGAATGGATGTCGCCGGTTTATGCAGAGGTGGGGCCCGATGGCGCCGTGTGGTTTGCCGACTGGCAGAATTTCATTATCCAGCACAACCCGACACCGAGCGTGGAGCGAGGCGGCTTTCAGGGCGAAACCGGTCCGGGCGCCGCGCACAAAAACGATCTGCGCGATCACTCCCGCGGACGCATCTATCGTGTGGTGTGGGATCACGCGAAACCCGCGCCAGCTTCGCTTGCCGGTGCTTCGACGGACGACTTGGTGAAGGCGCTGGGCAGCGATACGCAAACACGCCGCCTCACCGCGCAACGCTTGCTCGTGGAAGAAAAAAAAACCGAAGCTGCGGATGCGCTCAAGAAGATCGTCATGGCAAACGACGGTAACATCGCCGCCGTGCACGCACTCTGGACGCTCCAGGGTCTCGGTGTTCTCGATGAGACCACACAGAAGGCCGCGCTGCTGGCGAAGGATTCCGGACTCCGCCGTAATGCCATTCGCTCGCTCGGCAGCGACGCGAAAGCCAGCGCGCTCCTCTTCGGTGCGGCGGCGCTCGGCGATCCCGATTCTGACACCCGGCTCGCTGCGCTGGTGAAACTGGCCGATGTTCCCACGACGCCGGAACTAAAGACGGTGGTCAAGAGTCTCATTAACGATCCCGCGGTGAAAGCGGACGAGTGGCTGTCCGAGGCCGCGAAAATCCTGGCGCGGAGGCATCAGGTGGAAGCCTTCAAGGAAGGGCCGAACCTTCTGCCCAATCCTGGATTCGAGAACCTGGCGGCGGATGGAATGCCGGAGGGTTGGACGCGGCGCGATTACGGCACGAAGCCCGGCAACGAGAAGGCCGAATGGACGGTCGTGATCGGGGAAGGGATGGTCCACAGTGGCCAGCGCGCGGTGCGAGTCATCACGCGCGCCGATGCCGATACGAGCTTTTATGCGGAGGTGACGATCAAGCCGCACACGCTCTACAGGCTGAGCGGTTGGGTGAAGGCGCACGCCATTCACGGCAAGGTGAGCCTGAACGATCACATCGGCCACGCCGAGACCGAGTTGATCACGCACGAGAGCGATTGGGTGGAGGTCGAGACGACCTTCGACAGCGATACGAGAAGCAAAGCCAGCATCAATCTGCTACACGTCGCCAAGGGCGACGGCTATTGGGATGATGTGAAACTGGTCGAATTGGTGCCGATCGACGATGAGACGGTCGTTGCGGGCGATCCCGCGCGCGGGGAGAAGATCTTCTTCAAGCATCCCACTGCCGCGTGCGCTATCTGTCACCAACTTCGTGGACAAGGCGGCACGGTCGGCCCGCCGCTTGATGGCATCGCGGCGCGCGCCACTCCTGCCTACATCAAGGAATCTCTGCTTGAACCCAACAAAGTGCTGGCCAAGGGTTACGAATATCTCGGCACCTCGCCGATGCCACCGATGGGCTTGATTCTCAAGCCGCAGGAACTGGCCGACATCCAGGCTTTCTTGCAAACGCTGAAGTAAGTTTGTAGAACGATGAGGCTGGGAAGCCCCTTCTACTTCTCTCTGCCGCTGCGGAAATCTAAATAACCGCAACCTCATCATCAGCCTGTTAATCTGAAATCGATTTTTGGAGATGCTCTAATTTCCAGCGGCGACCGTCGGGGCCAGGCTTTTCTGGTGGAAGGCGAAAACCTTTGGCCCGAGGAGCTGATAATAGCGAGGCGGTTCGTGGGCGACGTCGAGAACGATTTCGAAGTCATGCGGAATGTGGAGTTCGTCGAGCAGTTCGTGCAAAGCCTTGTTCTTGGGCAGCAGGCTGTCGCGTGAACCGCAGCCGATCCGGATGTGAGTCTGGTCGCGGAGTTTGTCGGCATTCTGGCGGACCAATTGCATCGGATGTTCGGCCGTTACTCGTGCGGTATCGTTGTTAAAGATTTGCGCGAGCAAGGTCAGGGTGGGCTCGACCAGCGCGCCGGCGTTGATCACGACCGTGCCGAATAGCTCGGGATATTTGAACCCGAGATGTGCCGCACCGAAGCCGCCCATGGAGTAGCCTTCAATGATCCGACCCTCGCGAGACGCAACGGTGCGATAGGTTTGGTCGATATGTGGGATCAGGTCTTTGATGATGACGCTCTCCATCGGCATCTGACCATCGGCAGAGTCGCAGTAGAAGCTTTTCACCATGCCGTTGACGAGGACCACAATGGCCGGAGAAAGGATGCCTTGCTGGTTCGCATCGACGACATGCGGCACGAACATCATGGCGCCCCCGCGCTGGTTGCCATTCATCCCGTGCAGCCAATAGATAACCGGGTAGCGTTTCGTGTCCTTGTCGTAGCCCGGTGGAAGATAGATGAGATAACTCACCTCGTGTCCGAGAACTTTGCTGGGGAAGGTGTGATATTGGGTGCCATTGGGAGCACTTTCGTTCGTTTCCACCCATTCGGCCTTGGGTGGTTGCCGTTTTGGGTTTTGGCCGGGTTGGGCGGGATTTGCCGGCGTGGCCGATGACGAGGGATTTGGCGGCTCCGCGTGACCGATCGAGAGGCAGAGAACCAGGAAAGCGGGGATTGAGTTCGACAGGAAGGTTTTCATCGCGCAGCAGATAAAACCGTCATCCACGCCCTATGTTGCGCATTGTTGCCATTTAAATAATTGCAGCATTTTGCTCGGCCTGTTTTGCGATTCGGTCCGAAATTCAACGCAGTCCCGGATGCAGATAAAGGGTGTGGCTGCGGATTGCTTGCCGTCCGTAGCGGCAGCGCCGTTTTTCCGGGTAGGGTACGACCGCCGGGCGTGCCCAAACTTCGCCCGGAAAGCGACGGGACGCTCGGCGGTCGTACCCTACCGTGAATGACGGCGCTTGCGCTAACTTCGCGCCGATATCACGGCGACAACTCTACTTAAAATGCTCTACCGTTCGACTTCATTCACGAATTCGCCGATGCGCTCCATGGCGACCTTGATCTGGTCGAGGCTGGTGGCGTAGCAGCAGCGGACGAAGCCTTCGCCGCAGGCGCCGAAGGCCGTGCCGGGAACGCAGGCGACTTTCTTTTTCTCGAGCAGACCGAGCGAGAATTCGCGGCTGGTCAGACCGGTGCTGCGAATATTCGGGAAGATATAAAAGGCGCCGCCGGGTTTGTGGCATTCGAGGCCCAGTTCGTTGAAGGCGCGGACGATGTAGTTGCGACGATGTTCATACTCCCGGCGCATGGTTTCGACGCCGCGTGAACCGTGTTCGAGCGCCTCGATGGCCGCGTCTTGCGATGTGGTATTGGCGCAGAGGATCGCGTACTGGTGGATCTTCATCATCGCATCGGTGAGGAGCGCGGGAGCGCAGGCGTAACCAATGCGCCAGCCGGTCATGGCAAAGGCCTTGGAAAAACCATGCAGGAAGATACAACGCTCGCGCATCCCGGGGAGCGAGGCGATGCTCACGTGCTGGCTGCCTTCGTAGGTCAGCTCGCTGTAGATTTCGTCGGTGAGGACGATGAGATCGTGGTCGATGCAAAGGCGCGCGATCTTTTCCAATTCCGCGCGCGTCTGCGTGGCGCCTGTGGGATTGCACGGGAAATTGAGCATGAGCACTTTCGAGCGCTCGGTGATCTTCGCTTTCAGGGCCTCGGCGGTGAGCCGGAATTGATCCTCGGCGCGTGTGGCGATGACCACCGGCTTGCCGTGGGCCATGATGACGCTGGGCGAGTAACTGACATAGCAGGGCTCGTGATAGAGCACTTCATCGCCGGGATTAAGAAGGGCGCGCAGGGCGAGATCGATCGCTTCGCTGACGCCGACGGTGATGATGACCTCGTGGCGCGGATCGTAGGCGATGCCGAAGTGTTTGTGGACATAACGGCAGATCGAAGAGCGCAATTCGGGCAGGCCGAGATTGGAGGTGTAGTGGGTGCGGCCATTTTCGAGCGAATAGATGGCCGCTTCGCGGATGTGCCAGGGCGTGTCGAAGTCGGGTTCGCCGACGCCGAGGGAAATAACTTCTTTCTCCTGCGCCACGATGTCGAAAAACTCGCGGATGCCGGATTTGGGGATGTCGCGGATGTGCGCCGCGATTTGTTTTTGGAAAGCCATGATGGATTTAAAATTTACGGGTTAGCATTGAGGATTTGGGAAGCCGGAGCGCCGCGCTTTCCCTCGGGGGATGCTGAAATCGAGCCGCGAGGGAACGCGGCTATCGAGCTCGGGGGGCCGAAATCCTGAATGCTAAATGATAAATCCTAAATGACCTCATGGGGATACCGCGAGGCGGTCGGGCTTGATTTCGCGGGTGAGCGAGACGCCGTTTTCCTTGTAAGTCTTGAGACGGAACCGTGTGGCCGTGGAGACGACGCCTTTGATGGTGCTGAGTTTCTCCGCGATGAAGGTGGCGATTTCCTGAAGGTTGTTGCCCTCGACGATGACGAGCAGATCGTAGCCGCCGCTCACGAGATAGCAGCTCTGCACTTCGGCAAACCGCGCGATGCGGTCGGCGAGGCGATCGAAGCCGCCCCCACGCTCGGGCGTGATTTTTACTTCCACCACCGCAGTGACGAGTGCGCCGGAGATTTTCTGCGAATCGACGAGGGCCTGGTAGCCGAGCAGCACGCCATCGGCCTCGAGCTGCGCGATGCGTTCCACGACGACTGCTTCGGGGACATTGAGCTCACGAGCGAGGTCCGCAGTGGGGGTGCGGGCGTTTTGGCGAAGGAGTTGAAGGAGCTGGTCCATGGCGGGGGTGGGAGGTCGAGCATACACAACCGGCCGGCGCGGTCAGGGAAAATCTCACAGCATTGGTCCCGGCTCGCGACGGACCGGCTCGGGTCCCGACGATTTGGGTTACTTTCCTTCCAGGAAAGCGAGGGCTTTATCGTAGCTGCACCGCTCGAGAAAATGGGAGAGTCGTGGATCGACCGGCGGCGGGAGTTGCTGCTGCAGGGCGGCAATTTGCTCCGAAATCGCGCGCAGGCGTTCGAGGTGTCCCGCGGGGTCGCGGGCATACCATTCGCGATCGGCAATCACCCCAAGCCGCTCACGCAAAGCGGCGGCGAGGGATTGGTGGATGGGGTTCGTCGTGGTCATTCGGGGTGGAGCAGGTTACCGCAGGGGGCGCAGAGAATCCAGAGAGGTCCGCAGAGGGATTTTTTTAACCACGGACTGCGCGGATGGCACGGATTTCAGAAAATCGCGTCCCAGTCTCATCGGCGCCATCCGTGGTTCATTCATCGTTCCTCTGCGGCCCTCTCAAACTTCTTTGCGCCTTTGCGGTAAAAGAGGCTTGTGAGGCGATTACGCCTTTTTGGTCCGCTTGGGCCTTTTGCTTTCGGCGGCGAGTTCGCGCTCGGCGGCGATCCAATCCTGATGCTCGTCACCGGGCTGTCCGTGAGCGCGGCGCTTTTCGGAAATGAAATAGGCGCGCAAGGCGACGTCGTCCCGCGTGTAGGTCGGCGCGGCGGGTGTGGACGATTTGGGCGCGGGTTTGGCCTTGGCCGCTGGAGCTTTGGCCGCTGGAGCTTTGGCCGCTGGAGTTTTGGCCGGTTTGGCGCTCGCTTTCGGCTTGGCTGCTGCTGCTTTTGGAGCGCGTTTGATGGGCGCGGGAGGTGCGACCGGTGCCGCCGACCTGGCGGACGCTTCTTCGACCGGAGCCGGCGTTGGTGCGGCGGCTTTGGTCGGTGCGGTAACTTTCGCGGTTGCGGCGGGTTTCGTGGTGCTGTCGGTTTTCTTGGCCATAATCTTCAAACGGTTTTCTAAAGATTGCCCTGGGAGAACATCGAAAGCGGTAATGAGAACGGCCCGGGATAGTAATGGGCCTTCGGCGGAGGTAAATAATGAAGTTGGGATTTGTCGACGACGAACTCAACCCCGATCCATTTTTCAGGGCAATTGACACTGCTTGACGCCGTTTTACCTTCGTTCCGGTTATGCCCGACTCCTCTGTGCCATCTTCGCTCCCGCCGGAGCAGCCCGCGGGCTCATCGTCATCCACCACGCCGCCGCAAAGTGCTGGCCCGGCTGCCGTGGAGAGCGCCGATCCTCAAGCCGCCACCGATACCACGGGCCTCCCGCCGCATTTGGCCGCGGGGCTGGCCAGCATCCTGTCGATCGTGGGCGGCGTGGTGTTCCTGATTCTCGAGCGAAAGAATCAATTTGTGCGGTTCTACGCCATGCAATCGGTGATCCTGGGCGCGGTCGTGATCTTGTTTTTCATCGCGATCGAGGTCATCGCCTGGATCCTTCATCACATTTGGTTACTGGGCAGTTTGTTTGTGTTCCTTTTGGAACTGGCCGGTATGGCGGTCGGTCTGGCCTATCTGGCGTTGATCGTCATGACGGCCATGAAGGCGCTGGCCGGTCAGGAGTGGGAAATTCCGTACCTCGGCAAAATCGCTCGCGAACAACTGGCGTCGCGGGCGCCTACGCCGCCGTAATCGTCGCCGCTTGGGCGGCCAGTCGCTCGACGAGGTCGTTCGCAGGCATCGCGGTAATGTCGATCATTTCGAGCGCTGGTTCGCGGCGAAACCAGGTCATCTGCCGCTTGGCATATTGTCGCGTCGCCTGCGCGAGGGCGGCGATGCCATCTTCCCGGCTCAGTTCGCCGCGGAGGTGCGCGCGGATTTCTTGCAAGCCCAGCATCTGCGATGCGGTGGGGCCGATTTCGCCGCACGTACGGACTTCCTCGATGGCGCCGGCGGTAAACATGGCCGCGGCTCGCTGATCGATACGCGCGTTGAGGCTCGCTCGCTCGCGCGTGAGGACCACGCCGTAAGCGGGCGTCGGTTCGCCGGACCACTGCTCGCGGAAGCTTGAGAAGGGGCGACCGGTGAGGAGACAGACTTCGAGCGCGCGGATGACGCGGCGCGGGTTTTTCAGATCGAGCCGAGTGGCGCTCTCCGGGTCGAGTTCGAGGAGCTGTTTTTGCAGGTCGGCCAACGGTCGGGATTCGAGTTCCGCACGTAGAGCAGCGTTAGCCTCGGGGAGATCGGCGAGACCGCGCATGAGAGCGCGGAGATACATTCCCGTGCCGCCGACGATGATAGGCACGTGGCCGCGCGCGAGGACTTGGGCTATGCGTGCATGGGCGAGTTCGAGATACTGCGCGACGTCGAAGGATTGGGTGAGGGGGATTTCACCAATGAGGTGGTGAGGCACGCGGGCGCGGAGTTCAGGGGAGGGCTTCGCCGTAAGGGTGTCGAGTCCGCGGTAGATCTGGAAGGCGTCGGCGCCGATGATTTCGCCCGGGCAACGCTCCGCCACGGCCACCGCGACTTCGGATTTACCGATGGCGGTGGGACCGGTGATGATGAAGAAGTGGGGGAGCAATGGAGGTGGGCGGTGAGAAGAGAAGTGGTGATTGTGGTGGGGGGTGAGATCCTACCAAACGACGTCATTCTGAGCGAAGCGAAGAACCTCTAGCTTCTGCGGCGAAGGTCGCAGGGAGGGCGAAGGTCTTGGAAAGCAACCACCTCCGCCCACGGAAGTTAGAGATCCTTCGCTCCGCTCAGGATGACCCGATTTGAGGGGGGGCAGAAAGTTCGCGAATTGATCTTCGAAGCTCTACGGAAATGGGTTTGGATGAAAGACCGGCTTGGACAAAAAAAGAGGCCCGCCGTTTCGGCGGGCCTCTGAGGAAGGTTGGTGACGGGATCAGCCGCGATAGTTGGGTTCGCGTTCGCCGGTTTTGGCGCCGCTCACGACCAATTTGCGACCCATGAATTCCTTGTCGTGCAGTTCGGTCACGGCGCGACGGGCTTCATCGATCGTGGTCATCGTTACGAAACCGAAACCCTTCGACTTCTCGTCGTATTTGCGGGTCACGATCTCGGCGTTCCGAACGGTGCCGACGCCCTTGAAGAGCTCAAAGAGGTCGTTCTCCGCGGCTTCATAGCTGAGGTTGCCCACATACAGTTTCGCCGAAGTGACCTCGACGGCTTCGGGTTTGCGCACCGGGCGCGCTTCCCGGTGCGGAGCGCCGTTGGTGTTGGTGTTGCCGTTGGAATTGGCCTTTTGCGGTGAACCGTTGGCTTGGGTGGTGGAGCGGCTGGGCCGGAAAAAGGAAACCAGCTTTTGCCAGAAGGATAACTTGGCGGGTGGAGTTTGTGGAGGGCGGGCAGTGGTATTGCGCGAGCGGGAGGAACGGCGCGGTCCTCGGCTGGAGCGGCGGCCCGAGCCTCGGGAATCGTTTGGTCTCATTGGACGGATTAATGGCTTTTCGTGGTGTTGCAGTGCCCGGGAAGCGCACGCGAGGTGCACGGCTCCGCAAGGGGCGGGGATGTCGGACGCTCGTTCGATCGGGAGCGCGACGGCCTGCCACAGTGGAAAAACTTCGCCGGGGGATGAGGGGGAGAGCCGCTACCTGGAGCGTCCTTCCGAGCCACCAGAGGCGCAGCGCGGAAACGCGTCGCCAAACTGAGGTCAAGCAACCGAAAAGGGGGAACAGAATGGTGCTCATTAATTCGGTTGCTGGCTGAGGGAAATGCGTGCGCATCAAGCCTTTGGCTCGCCCAACACCCAGAAAACACGTAAGCGCACTTTGCAAAATCGGCAAGCGGAATTGTCGACAGATCGCGAAGATTTTGCGTAATGCATTCGATGACGAACCGCTCGGATTGTTACCGCAGCATTGAACCGACGCGCTCTCCCCGGTATTGATCGTTTGGCCTGAACGATTGCTTTATCGTCTGCCGAAGGTCGTGAGAACACGTCCCGTAGAGGTCGTTCCTGCGGTCCGACGTGAACTCAATGTTATCGATCACCCAGCCCGTGCCGATCTGTCGGAATACCAACTCGTCGTTCCACTTCGAGTCGTAGTCAGTCAGGTAAACCAGCAGTCGGGTGACTCCGTAACGCCGGTACGGTTGCCCCAAGGCGAAAGCTTTCGCACCGTACTCGGTATTCGACGTAAATAAATCACCCTCGTAACCGGAAACTTGTGCCACCTCACCCGGTGGAGTGTTCGGAGGATTGACGTGGTGGCAGATCGCGTCTCGAAGTCGTTGGGTTCGTGCCAGGAGATTCACCAAATCCGCACTGAGATACGGTGAAAGCGTCTGCCGCTGCTTTTCGTCAGGAATACCATGCACGTGCATGCGTCCATAAACGCGGTAGAACCCTCGGGCTGCATCCTGTGGCGTCTTGGGTGCGGATTGGCCAAAAAGGAGTTCGCCGGAATGGGCGAGGCAAAACAAAACGGCCAGCAGAGTTGAGCGATTGCGCGCGGTGCGGTGCCAGTTCATTACCAGGGGCCGTAGGTCAAATTCAAAAGCAAAAGCGCGATCCCTCACCGGGAACGCGCTTTTTAAAAATGGAAAACGGGACTCGCGGTCGCGAATCAGCGCATGAGCAGCACCGCACGGGCACGCTTGATTTCGCGCGTGATCTTGCGGTGGAAATGCGCGGGCATCCCGGTGAGGCGGCGGGGCAGAATCTTGCCGCTCTCGGTGACGAATTTGCGGAGGATGTCGGGGTTCTTGTAATCGAGCGCCTCGAGGGCGATGTCGATCCGGCGCCGCGGCATGGTGCGGTTGGCCTTGCGGAAATTGGAGCGGCGTTGCGGAGTTTTGGGCTGCATGACGATTTTTCTTACTTGGTTTCGCGATGAAGCGTGTGGCGCTTCAAGTTCGGATTGTATTTCTTCTTTTCGAGCCGGTTGGGTGTATTCGGGCTCTTTTTATTGCGCGTGGAGATGTAGCGCGAGACGGGTTTGCCCTCGGCTTTCGCTTCGGTGCATTCGAGGATGATGAATTCGCGGGCCATGACTTATTCCTTGGGTTCGCTGACCGATTCTTCTTCTTCGGATTCCGACGGCTCTTCGTCGGTCAGACCGAAGAGCGAGGTAACGGGGACACGGGCACGGGTGACCTTGCCCATCTTTTCAATTTGCGACTGGCATTCGACGGTATAGCGCGCAAAAGGCAGGGCCTCCAGGCGCGGGTGCGCGATGGGTTTGCCGCTCATTTCGCAAATGCCATAGGTGCCGAGTTCGATGCGCTTGAGGGCTTCTTCGATCTCGTAAAGGGCGTCCTGCTCCTGGGAGAGGAGGCTGAGCGCGAAGTCACGGTCGTAGGCGTCGCTCCCGGCATCGGCCTGGTGCATCCCAAACGCGCTGGCTTCGCTGCCTTCGGCCCGGGTGCGGAGATTGTCCTTGGCCACGCCCATCATTGAATCGAGCATCGAGTCACGCAACTGGAGCAACCGCTCCTTTTGCTTCTCGAGGAAAGGGGTCATCTTCACTGGGGGCACCTTGTCCTTGCCATTCACGATCTTCTCGGGCTCGGGCCGATGCGGTTTCGCGTGGGCATGGTGAGCATGGGTTTCGTGCTTCTCCTTTTTCGCCGCCTCCCCGTTGGGCTTGCCAGAGGCTTTCGGCGCGGGCTTGGCCTTCGTTTTCTCCGCTTTGGCCGCAGGCTTCTTCGCGCTCTTCACCGGTTTAGCGGGAGCGTGTTTCGTCTTTTTTGCGGCGGATTTGGCGGGCTTGGAATGGGCCATAAAAATTGCGGGGAGGGATCAGTCTTGGGACGGTGGCAGGGAAAATGAGGCGCGTTACATAATGGCTTTCCCAAAGAGGCGCAAGGGGAAACACGACCTATTTTTGAGCATTCGCCACACCCTGCGAACACTGATTTTTCAAGAACTTGCCGACGAGCATTTAGGAACTCGCCGACGAGTAACGCCGCAGGGCAAACAGCCAGAATCCGCGGGTCACGGCAACGATAAAAATGGTGGCGGCGGCGAGTTGGGCGAGACCCGCCCACGGCTGCTCCATGGCCCGGGCCAGGGTCCGCGCCGGCACATTGGCGACGATGATCACCGGGATGCAGTAGCTGAAGACCGCCCGGAAAAAGCCGATAGGGAAAATGGAGTCGGGGTAGCGGGCGATATTGAAGACGTTGAAGTAGCCGTAGATGAGCCCTTGGGCGCGGACGATCCAGAAGGCGAGGGTGGCCAGGCCGAAGAGTACCGCATAGTGGATGGCCACGCCGAAACCCAGAGCCACGCTGTAGAGGGCCACCTGTTGGAACGAAGGCACGACGTGCAGCTTGACCAGCGAAAAAATGACGATGGCGACGCCGACCAGCGCATTGAAAATATTGTCCATCCCGAAACGGCGCGTGGATACGGCAAATTGCGCATCCACGGGCAGCAGCAGCATGAGATCGAGTCGTCCGGTGCGAATGAGCTCCGGTAATTCCGCGAGGTTGACGTAAAAGAATGCCTGAAAAATCTGCGCCGTGATCTGGTTGGTCCCGACGAGGAGCACGCATTCCCACTTCGACCAGCCGCCGATGTTGTTGACCTGGCCATAGAGTACTTCCAGAAAGATGATCTGGCCGACGAACCAGAGAAATTCGACCGCGATCCAAAGCAGGAAATTGGCCTTGAAACTCATCTCGCGGATCAGCGAGTTACGAATCATTAAACCGTATATTTCCAGATAGCGGCGCATTTTTTTAAAATCTGGTCTCTTGACGATTCGCGGGCAGTTTTAAGTGTTAAGCGTTAAATTTTAAGAGCCTTGTTCGCGGGCTCGTTCCTTCGATGGAAAGTGTGCGTTCGGACGCGAGTCTGGTTCTTAAAACTTAAAACCTAAAACTTAAAACGATCGGTTATCCCCCGACGGCTTGGTACTTTTTCACGCCCATCATCCAAAGCGTCCGCGCGGAGACCCAACTGATGAACAGCCATCCGGCCTGGATGATCAGGCCTTCGACGAGGGCGGCGCCGTGCACGCGTTCCATCACGACCTGTACGGGGAAAAATAATTCGTAGGTAAAGGGCGACCAGTGCACGAAGCCCTGGAGTGCGGCAGGCATGACATCGAGCGGGAAGACGTGGCCGTTGAGAAAAAACTCAAATGTGAAGAAGAGGAAAACGATGGTCGAAATCTCGAGCACCCAGAAGGCGATCATGGCCAGCGAGTAGGCGGTGAAGAATTGGAGAAACGCCGCCATGACCGTCGAGGTCGTGAAGGCCAGCCACGTCATCGCGTGTTCCGGGAAGCGCAGGTAATCCCGAAAAAACCAGGCGAGGCCGATGATCGGCACGAACACGACGGCGATGTAGAGTAGCCGATAGCTGAGAAACAGCATGATCCGGTAGCCGAGGTAGTTCATCGGCTTGGTGAGGAATGCGCTCATCCGGCCGTCGCGAATCTCAGCGGCGATCTGCCATTCGTCCTCAGTGGGCGTGATCAAGTTGTCGAGGAACACCGTGAGCATGAAATAGAAGATCATCGACGCGTAGTCGTAGCCGTTGATGGCCGAGCCCTTCGAGTGAAAGACGGCTTTCCAGAGGAATACCGTGCCAATCAAGGGCACGATGCCGAAGACGGCGCGCAACAGAAAATTCCAGCGGTAGACGAAGGTATTCTGCAGGCCGATGTCAAAGATTTTGACGTATTTCGTGAGCATCATGACGGGCGCCGGGAAGCGAGTTCCGCGGCAAGATTGATCGCGGCGATCATGCTATCGGGCCGGGCGATATTTTTCCCGGCAATTTCGAAGGCGGTGCCGTGATCGGGGCTGGTGCGAGGAAAAGGCAGCCCGAGGGTCACGTTCACGCCGGCATCGAACGCGTGAAGTTTGAGTGGGATCAAGCCCTGGTCGTGATACATGCAAAGCACGCCATCAAATTCCCCCGTGGCTGCGCGGTGAAACACGGTATCGGGCGACAGCGGCCCACTACATTCGGCCGTATCGCCCAATTCGCCACGAAGCAAGGTCACCGCGGGTTCGATGATCTCGATTTCTTCGCGTCCAAACGCACCCGATTCGCCGGCGTGCGGATTGAGGCCGGCGATGGCAATTCGCGGGGTGCGGCCCAGGCGTCGCTGAAGGAATTCCGCGAGCAGAAGTCCCACGCGGACAATCTCTGCGGCCGAAAGACTTCCGGGAACGTCGCGCAAAGCGATGTGCGTGGTGACGAGCGCCACGGTGAGAGACCCGCCCGTGAGACACATCGCAAAATTATCGACGCCGGCGCGCTGCGCGAAAAACTCCGTCTGCCCGGGAAACTCAAAGCCGATCGCCTGCATCCGGGCTTTGTGGATTGGCCCGGTCACCACTGCGGTGATTTCGCCCCGGTGAGCCAGTTGCGAGCTTTCTTCCAGTGCAGCCAGAGCGGCGCGCGCCGTCGCTTCGGTGGGTTGGCCCGGGGCCACGCCATTCGACGAGCCGACGATCCGATATTCGTATCGTGGATCGAGGCGTCCGGAAGCGAGCGCCGTGGAAATGATTTCCGGACCAATGCCGGCGGCATCTCCCAGCGTCAGCCCGATCGTCGTCGGCGACGCGGCGCTCAAGCCAGCGAAGCCATCAGAATACCTTGATGTAGGCCTTTCTGCGCAGTTTCGCGAGCCAGTCCTGCTGCTGCTGCTGACGCTCCGTTTGCAGCAACGCCTTTTCAATTTCGTCGTGCACGTCCTTGAGCGGCTTCACGGCAGAAGTCTTTTTCGCCTCGCAATAGAGCAGGTAATAGCTGTCGCCGAGGGTCACCACCGGGCTCATTTCGCCGGGCTTCAGGCCGAAAGCGATCTTGGTGAGGCTTTCGTTGAGGCTCTTGCGATCCACCCAGCCCCAATCGCCGTAAGTCTCCTGCTTGCTGTCTTCCGAATACATCCGGGCGAGGTCGCCAAATTCGGCGCCATCGACAATCTTCTGGCGGATCTCGTCGATCATCTTGCGACGCGAGTCGTTTTCCGATCCGCTTCCGCGGATGGCGATCATGCGCAGCTTGATCTGCTCCGGTTGGCTGTAATCAGTGACGTGCTCGTGGTAGTAGTCATTGATCTTCGCGTCGGAAACCGTGGTCACACTCTTGACCGCCTGCTTGCGCATTTCCTGGACGATGATCATGTCACGCTGGAAATCACGGAATTTCTCAAGTGTATAACCTTGGGCCGCCAAAGTACGCAGGAACGCCTGACGGTCGCCGCCGAATTCCTCCTTGATGGTGCCCTGCACGCGCTCGTCGATGAAGTATTCCGGAATCGTGAACCCCTTGGTCTTGAATTCCTGAATGATCAGCGTGCGATCGATGAGGTCATTGATCGCAGCCAACCGGATCTCTTTGATCCGCTCGACCAGTTCCGACCCCTTGAGGGTTTCGTGCGCCTGCTTTTCCTTGGGACCGACCAGGTCGCGTACTTGCGAGAAGGTCACTACTTCTTTCAGGGTGCCGGAAGCGACTTCAGCGGCGATACCATCAAGAACGACACCGGACCCGGAACTTTGTTCCTGGCCCCGGACAACAGTAGCGCAGAGCGCCACGGCGGTGAGGACGAGAGCGAAACGGTGATGAGTATGGAATTGGCGCATGGGCGGCAAAATTTAAGCGCGAAACGATAGGGTAGAAGTCGCCAAAGTCAAGGAAGGGCTTCCTCAGTGTAGAACGCGGGCGAGCTCGTGAATCTTTCAAAAATTTCCGAGCTACGAAAGGCATCGAGCATCTCCCCCACGCTGCGTCGATTCTACGATCTCCACAACGGAAAACGCGTTCACCCTCGATAAGATCATCGATGGCCCCTCACTTGGAACTGCGAGGATTTGGGAAAAAGCGGAAAAGGCCGACCGGCCGGAGAACCTTCTGGGAAGGCTCATCGAGCGCATTCTGCGCTGAGACCAATCGCTGAGGATCGCGTCTCAATCCTCTGGACACGCTCCGCTGCCATCCGCATCGTGAAGGCCGCATGACTTTCGCCGAGCTACGCGCCATCTACGACCAGCCGTTCTTCGATCTGCTCCAGCGGGCCCGCAATGCCTACCTCGAGCATTGGAAGCAAAACGAAGTGCAGCTCTGCACGTTGCTTTCCATCAAGACCGGCGGCTGCTCGGAAGATTGCGGCTATTGCGCGCAGAGCTCCCGCTACCAGACAGGCGTGAAAGCCGAGCGTCTCATGGAGACCGACGCCGTGCTCGAAGTCGCCCGCCGCGCGCGGGAAAACGGCTCCACGCGTTTCTGCATGGGTGCGGCGTGGAAGGGCGTGCACGATGGCGATGCGAAATTTGAGCAGGTCCTCGGCACCATCCGCGAAGTGAGCAAGCTCGGGATGGAAGTGTGCGTGACCCTTGGTCAGTTGAGCCTCACCGAGGCGCGCAAGCTTAAGGAAGCGGGGGTCACCGCCTACAATCACAACATCGATACCTCGCCCGAATACTATCCGGAGATTGTCTCCACGCATACCTTCCAGGATCGCCTCAATACCATCCAGGCGGTGCAGCAGGCCGGCATGGACGTGTGCTGCGGGGGCATCATTGGCCTGGGCGAGACGGTCGATGACCGGCTGAAAATGCTGGAGGTGCTCACGAATTTCGACCCGGCGCCGGAGAGCGTGCCGATCAATTGCCTCATGGCCATGCCCGGAACGCCGCTCGAGGAACAGCCGCCGGTGGATGTGTTCGAATTGGTCCGGCTCATCGCCACCACGCGTCTCGCTCTGCCCAAGGCCAAGGTGCGCCTCAGCGCCGGCCGCACCCGCCTCTCGCGCGAGGCCCAGGCGCTCTGCTTTTTTGCCGGCGCGAACAGCATCTTCTACGGCGATAAGTTGCTTACCGCGCGCAATCCCGGCGTGGATGAAGATCAGCAACTTCTCGCCGAGCTCGACCTCACGCCGCAGAAGCCCTTCGCGGAAGAGGCGATGGCCTGCTTGTCGTAGAGAGGCTTCGTATGCCGCCGCGGCAGGTTTTTCGGACGCTCGTCCTGGTGGTCATCATCGGGCTTTCGTGGCTGTTGAAACAGCAGCGGAGCGGGATGCCGCCCGCGGGCGGGCCGTCAGCGCCGGCGGTGACGGAAAGTGGGGTGCCCGCTGCGCGCATCGGTCCAGCGAGTGAAACTTGGGGTCACATCGATTCGCTCCCCGATCATTTTGCCCGGCACGGAGGTGATTTCCACGCGCGCAACGCGGAGGATTACGCCGCGCAGGCGGCGGCATTTCTGGCGCGCGCCAGGGCCACCGGTCTCCCCGCAAAACGCGATGCCGACGGCTCGCTGCGCGTCTATGATCCGGCGACCGGCGCCTTCGGCGCCTACAATGCGAACGGCACGACGCGCACTTACTTCAAACCCGGTAGTCCGGATTACTTCGACCGCCAGCCGGGAGCGCTCGTCGACCTGCGCAAGGAACGGTGAAACATCTCTGCCCCGTCTGTGGCTGGCCGGAATTGACCCAACCACCGCGCCATGCCTCGGGCGGCGCGTCCTTTGAAATCTGTCCGTGCTGCGGATTTGAGTTCGGCGTGGACGACGACGACCGCGGACTGACCTACGATAAAGCTCGCGAGCAGTGGATCAGTGGCGGGATGAAATGGTGGAGCACCTCGCGTCCGGCGCCCGCGGGATGGGACGCATCGAAGCAACTCACTCGTTCGGGAATCGGTTCGATGCTTGCGCCACGAGACTTGCGCCGTGGTCGGAAGCGGGATTAGGACTTAACACTCTTATGAACAAATCCCCCCTCCTCGCTCTGGCCACGTCCTTCCTGCTCTGCATCGCCGCTTTGGCCGCGGACGCCAACACTTATCAGGTCACCGGCCCCATCCTCGAACTCACGGACACGAAGATCGTCGTCCAGAAGGGCAAGGATAAATGGGAAGTCGCGCGCAACGCCGACACGAAGGTGACCGGTGAGTTGAAGGTCGGAGCCAAGGTGACGATCCAGTACGGAATGGTCGCCCAAACCGTCGAGGTGAAGGAAGACAAACCCGCGAAAGGCGCCGCCAAAGCCACGCCGGCGAAGTAACCTCTGCAACGCCGTGGTGTTCGCCAAACGCCAAAGGCGTTTCATCACTCAGCCCAGAGCTGGCGCGACGCAGGAGCGCCTACCCTGGGTAGCGATCCGAAGCGCGATCAACTCTGCAAGAGTTGAGTCGTCCCCCCTAACTCCCATGCTTCCTATCTCTCCCATTATTCCCATCTGTGATAAATCCGCCACCATTTGATCTCCTTCGGCAGAAAGCTTGACGCCATTCTGCCGCCTGCTTACAAGCCCGACATGCCCCCGACTTTGCTCCGCTTCAGCCGTCTGCTGATCGTGGTGGCGTTGTTTCTAGCCATCGGCGGGCATTGGGCGCTGCTGCAATCGGTGGCGTGGGCCTCGATGATCGTGGACTACTCGCGAAACGCGACGCTCACCGTGGCGGTGGAGAAAACTTTTGATGGCCAGCATCCGTGCTCGATCTGCCATCAAATCCAAAAGGGTCGCCAGTCGGAGAAAAAGGGTGAAACGGTGCAGTTGATCAAAAAGATCGAACTGTTCGACCAGCGGATCGCGGAATTTGTCTATTCGCCGGTGCATTCGGTGCCTCCGGGTTGTTTTGTTGTCATGGCGGATGCGCGGTCGCACCCGCCTTCAGTGCCACCTCCTCGGGTGGCCTGATTTAGTCTCATCTCTCAACGACGCCGGGCCTGTCGCCCGCGTCGATTCGCATCCATTCGCGCAGGCGCGTCCTGCGCAGAGCGCACGCTCCAAAATCCACCGCGTCGGGATGCACGCAAACCTCAAACCTCCATCCACCTTTCAATTTCTTTTCCCATGTTTTCCAAGCTCACCTCCAATTCGCTCAATCTCCCAAAATACTCCTCCATCGCCCTGACCGCCGTCGCGTTCACTTTGTGCGCCGCGCCCAATCGAGTGCTTGGCCACGGTTTCGAGGGAGATCGTTTCTTCCCGCCGACGATTCAAACCGACGATCCTTTTTCCACCGACGAGTTAAATCTGCCCACGATCAGTATTTTCAACAATCCTGCAGGCGACGGCAGTCCCAAAACTCGCGAGATCGACATCAGCTCCGAGTTCGACAAGGAAATCTTTCCCGGTTTCGCCCTTGGAATCAACGCCGCATACACCGTGCTTCAACCGAAAGGCGGGCCGCAAGTTTCGGGCTGGCAAAATCTCAGCGTGAGTGCGAAGTACCAGCTTTTGCAGGTCCCGGCGCACGAGTTCATTTTCTCCGTGGGCGCGGAATGGGAGATCGGCGGCTCGGGCAGGTCGTCGCTGGTGAACAACTACAGCACCGTTTCGCCGAAGATCTATTTCGGAAAAGGCTTTGGCGATTTGCCGGACAGCCTCGAGTTTCTGAAGCCCCTGGCGCTCACCGGAGAGTTTGCGTTGGACTGCCCGGTCCGGTCACTCGACTCCAACGTCCTCGAGTGGGGTTTCGCCCTCGAATACAGCCTGCCCTATCTCCAGCAGCACGTGAAAGATGTCGGCCTGCCGCGTCCGTTCCGCGACATGATTCCGCTGGTCGAATTTGCCATGCAAACTCCCGAAAACCGCGGACCCAGTACCACCACGGGAACGATCAACCCGGGCGTTCTTTGGGAAAGCAGATTTTGCCAGATCGGCGCTGAAGCGATCATTCCGATCAACCGGCAAACCGGTCCGAACATCGGGGCGGTGATCAGTGTGCAAATCTATATCGATGACATCTTCCCGAAAATCTTTGGTCACCCCCTCATTGGTGGCGGTTCCAATTCATTCAACTCCTCCAGCAGCGGTTATTCCAAGTAACACAGCTCTCCCATCCTCTGTATGAAGATTCATCGCACACTCCTGACAATCGCCCTTTTGCTAACCGCCGCGGCTGCGGCCCACGCCCATGCCTTTCTCGATCATGCGGAGCCGAAGGTTGGCAGCAGTAACAAGGGTTCACCCACCGAGGTCAAAGTCTGGTTCACCCAAAAGTTGGTGGCGCCTTTCAGTCAGCTTCAAGTCTTCGATGCCTCCGGCAAGGAGGTCGACAAACGCGACAAGAAACTCGATCCTTCCGATCAAGCTTTGCTCATCGTTTCGGTCCCGTCGTTGAAACCGGGCAAGTACAAGGTGGTTTGGCGGGCGGCGTCCGTCGATACCCACGTGACCAACGGGGACTTTACTTTCGAGATTGCGCCTTGATCTGCTGAAGCGGAACGCGTAACGCGCGTTCTTTTCCTCGCGTGACCGTTCCTCTGACCTTCGCACGAGCCGTTCATTTCGGCTCATGTCTGCTCCTCGAATCCGTCTTTGCCGTGCTGTTCCTGGTGATCCAGCCGGCGTGGCGACGTAGCGGAGAAGAAGCGTCAGTGGAACGGGGACAAATTCACCGGCGCTTCCAGCGCTTGCTGTCGATTTGCCTCCTGCTCGCTTTCGTTTCAGGATTTTTTTGGTTCTGGCTGGCGATCGCCGGAATGAGCGGCACCGGTCTTTGGGAAGCGCTGCAACCGAGTCTATTTTGGATGGTCCTTTGGCAGACGCCGCCGGGTCAAGTGTGGCTGGCGCGCGGAGGAATTGCGCTCTTGCTTGCCCTCACTCTTTACGTCTCGTCGCGAGGGCCGCAGGTAATGAAAGCACCGTCGCTGCGATCTTTCTTCTGCGCGATTCTGGGCATGTTCCTCGTTGCCTCGCTGGCCTGGCTCGGACATGCCGGAGCGGGCGAAGGCCCGAATCAAAATCTGCAACTCACCGGCGACGTGGTGCACCTCGTCGCCGCCGGAATGTGGCCGGGCGGGTTGGTGCCATTGGCGATTTTCCTGGGATGTTATTTGGGGAAGAACCGGAACTCTGATTCGCTTTTGGCGGCCCGTATCGCGACCCGTAAGTTCTCGGCGTTCAGTCTCGTCGCGGTGGCGCTGTTGGTGATTTCAGGAATCGTGAACAGTTGGTGTCTCGTCGGGAATCTTCACGCCCTCGTGGCGACGGACTACGGACGGCTGCTGCTGGCCAAACTCGCGTTGTTCACGGCGATGATTGGCATTGGTGCCTGGAACCTATTCCTCGCCAAGCGCCGGCTTCCCATGGTGGAGGCACTTGCCGGAAATGAATCCCAAAGCGCCGCCCTAAAGATCGTCGCCCGCAACGTCTTGATCGAAATAAGCCTCGGGACGCTCGTCCTGATCATCGTCGGCCTCCTCGGTATCATGCCGCCAGCCATTCATTCGTAGAGTAGCGGCCGCCGCCCACGAACTCGTTCCGCGCGCGGCAAATCATTGTGGGGCGGCGATCTTCGCCGCCTCAGCGTCGGCGGCTATTGCATCGAAGGGCGATTATTTATCTGCGAGACGAACGTCGACGACCATTACGAAGCGAACCGGAGCATCGAGCCAAAACGTAATGGCGTAATCACCGACGATCTTTATTTGCCTTTCTCGCTGCGACGCGTCCCGGTCGGTAAAGTCACCTTGAGTCTCAGGGTGATCCCGCAAGCTGCGAATGAATGCCATGATCTTTTGTCGCTGAACACCGCTCTTTGGGACGGAATCCAGAAGCCCCACATGCAGGTAGACCTCATGAGGCCGCGTCGCGGACTATTTCTCGTTCAACCGGCGCTCAAACTCTTCTGGGGTCAGCCAGTGTGTTGGATCAGTGTCCGCCAATCTTGAAGTAATACGGTCCTGATACTCGGAATCGGCAGCGTGCCGGAGGTGGAAAAGATAGGCGGTCACCTCGCCCCGCTCCGCAGCGGAGAGGGACGCGATGCCACGCTTGATTTCTTCGACGCTCATCGTCTCCAAAATACAATTTCTCCGGCCGAGAGCAAGCACGGGGGGCTTTGTCGGTTGCTCGATTTCACGGCACAAGAGTTACGCCACGTGAAGGTGTTCGGCCAGATCCTGAGGCGGCGCCCTCCTTCCCGTGAACGATATTCGGCCAGAATTCGTCGTAATTGAAAGGTCGGCTGAATTCCCCGTGATGACATTTCTGGCAATCGCCCGCGCCGAGGGGATGGAAGTGCGTGGTCACTTCGCCGCCAAGGGTGTGGACCTTTACGTGTTCGCCGCCGGGACCGTGACAACTTTCGCATCCGACGTTGGTCAACGAGCTGTCGGCGCCCGCTTCACGTTTGTAACCGCTGGCGGTGCCGAAGCCGACAGTGTGGCAGGAGATACAATTGGGGTCGGCATCGGCGCCAAGTGCGGTGAGCGTGGCAAAGGCGCGGGCGTGTCCGCTCGCGGCCCAAGTCTTGTAAGCCGTCGGGTGGCATTGCGCGCAACTGGCGGTGCCCGCGTAGGTGTTTCGGGGTTGCACGCCCGGGACCATGTCTTCGCGCAAGGTGGCGGGATCATCGATCGCCAGTTTGGTGCTGCGGACTTCCTTGCGGTACTCGTTAGCCAGTTCGGCGATGTCTTCGTCCTGCGGGATTTGGTCGCTCACCAAATGCACTTCGCCTTTGATGGCGCCGAGCAGGTGCGCTGCGCGATAGACGACCTGCAGCACACCGATGGCACGAGATTCGTTGGTCGTGGCGAGAATGAGGCTGCGGTTCTCCTTTTCGAGTTTCTGCGAAGGTTGGCTCACGTTGCCGCCGAGGATGACATCGAGTTCGTAGAATTGGCGCGCGAGGCCGGCTATCGCGTCTTCGTCGGCGAAAGCCAGGAGCGCGATGCAATCGGCGCGATCTTTGAGTTGTGGCAGCAGGCGACCGAGCGTGACTTCCATGTCTTCGACCGCGAGACCTTCGCCGAGATTCTCGCCCAGGCCGCGACCATCGAGCACGCCAACCAGAGCGACGCGCCATCCGGCACGCTCGATGATTTTGTAGCCGTCGAAGATCGGCGCGCGAGTGGTCTTATCCAGGAGGTTCGCGCTCAGCATCGTGACGCCGCTGTGCGCTTTGAGCGCCCGAAGCTGGGTGGCACTCAAACGCGCTTCGCGCCGACCGATATTCAGCGCGTCGTATCCCATCTTCGCGAAGGCCCGCTGGATGTAGCTGTATTGAATTTGCTCGTAATCGGCACTGCCCGCGATGGCGTCACCCGCATCGACGCGGACTTGTTCATCTGCTTTCGGCCCAAACAGGGTGGCGATGCGCGTGATTCCGCCGAGTTGCCCGGAAAAGCACCCGCACGGCACAAGCCGGCCGTGCACGTCGCAGGTGAGAAGAAGGGTCAGCGGACGACCCGGGGCGAGTGGATGCCTGGGTCGTAGGGCCAGCCAAAGTCCAGCGGCGACGAGCGCGAGAGCGGCGAGGAAAAGCCAGCGTTTCATGGAACGGCGGTTTTCAACCGCCGAAGGCGCTGGCCAGGCGCTCTTCCTTGGCTTCAGCCGGAAAGACCCACCGCATCAGTAGAGCAGCGCGTAAGTAAAGACGTTCACATTCACGAGCACCGCTTCGGTGATCATGTTGCCGCCGCAACAGCAGCAGCCCCGCGCATTGGAAACATCATTCAGGCCGTCCTTCGAGTAGACCATCACCAGGCGGCCATTGACCTCCATGCCTTCGACGAACGCCGGCCCGCCGTGTTTGTCCGTGAGCCGGTTGATCTGATTCACGATGGAAAAAACCGGGTGCGACATGGGCAGTTTCACCAGCTTGTATTCTGGAAAGATGAGCTTCATTTCGCGCCGCACGGCCGTGTCCCAGCGCGGATCGGAACAGCCCGGACTGCTGAGAATGAATCCGCCATTGAGCAAATATTTACGCAGGTTCTCGCGTTCCTTTTTGGTCAGCGCAAAGTCGTCCTCGCCCGACCACACGCAGAATGGGAAATCGAAAACATGGTCCGCATCGAGACGCACCGGCACAAAATTGCGTCCGACGTTGAGATTGGTCTGTTCCGCGACATCGGTCAGGAACTTATCCGCAAAACAAATCGAACTCTTGCCGCCGGCGTAAACGAGATTGCCGCATTGCAACTTGGTGAGATCCGCACTCGGGGCATCCGCCGCCTTCACCACCTCGGCTTCCATCTCCTTTTGCTTTTGGGTCGCCGAAACCCCGGCGCCCACACCTAAGAGCGAGATTTGCAAAAAGCCCAGCGCACCCACGACGAGCGCGGCCGCGCGGAAGAACTTCGGAAGTGGACGATTCATGGCTTGGTCTCTTTCTTCGGGTCCTTGGTGATGGCTTTGAAATACTGGTCCACCAAATCGTGATACTGCTGAATGATCGTTTCGCCCTGCACGGCTTCCGATTCACGATTCTGCGGATTGACGCCGTGCACGACATCGCTCTTGTCGATCGCGACCACCGGTCTGGCTCCGTTGGGCGCCGCTTTGTTTTTTCCATTTCCACCGGTCTCGGCTTTGTCGGTGTCGGAAGGCAGCGCCTCATTGCCCAGCACGTTGGGATTCTCCCCCGTGGTAATGGCAAAGCCGTCGCGGCCGCCGTCGCCTTGGTCACCCGTGCCCGGTTTGAAGCCGCCGCCAAATTTGTGGCTTTGCATCATCTGCTTGAAATTCATGCCCGGCTTCAACCCACGCTGGATGCTGAGATACTGGTCGAGTTCGCTGTTCATCGCCATGCCGTTCCCATTGCATTCCTTGAAAAGCTTCTCCATTTCGCCGCGCAAGTTCTCTGCGAGGTGCGCGCCGTTGCTGCCATTGCCCGCGAGCATTTCACCGGTGGTTTGGTTGGCCAGCGTTTGAAGTTTCAAGTCACCCATTTGCTGGGCAATGTCCTGCGCGCTTTGACCGGCCTTCGGGAATTTCCCCATCGCCGCCTTGCCGTCCTCCCACATCTTTTGTTCGAGCCCGTCGAGGGCGTCGCCGATGGACTTTTGGTGTGCGGCCAGGTCCTTTAGCGCGAGTTGATCCTCCCGATTGAGCGGGTTGGAACGATCGTAGGCCTGGCTCTGTTTCGCGAGTTCCTGTTGGGCGGCGTAAAGGTCCTTGTAACGGTTGAGGTCTTTGACGATCTCGTGCATCAGGCTCAGGTCTTCGAGCGGGCCGGTCACTTCCTGCTGGGTCTCCTGCTCGGTCTTGTCGAGCCGTGCCAATTGCTGGTCGGAGGCCTGTTTGAAATCATCGAGCATCTTCTGGCTGGGCGCCTGCTGGCCCGCGGACGACTTTTGGCTCGATGGCGATTGGGCTCCATCGGGGGGCGGCTGGTTTGCCGCGGTCGATGACGGCGGGGCGACCTGCTTGAGGTCTTCCGCATTTTGCTTGGTGGAATCCCGAATTTCCTGCGCCTTTTCCGCCAGCGTGTTTTTCAACTCGGCCTCGACATCGTACATCGGTTGGTCGCGGACAAAGTTCTGCATCTTGTCCGCAAGCTGATTCAGCTTGGCGTTGAGCGCTGTTTGCTGCGCGAGCAGGTCATTTAACTTTTGGCGCGTGGCTTCCTTTTCTGCTTCCGATTTCGCCACGTCGAGCTGCTGCTTGAGCGCGGCGACTTCTTCCCCGAGTTTCTTTTGCTGCTCGATGAGATCGTGCAGGTCGTTCACGAGCTTCGAGTATTTGGCCCCGATGTCACCAACGTCCGCACGCTCGCGGAGGAAATTGTTGTATTCCTCGGGAGTGATCACCGTCAGAGTCACGGTTTTGCTGCGCGCGAGATGCGGCTCCGGCGCATTGTCGATGGCCTCGGCGAAGAGCGAGATCGTGTCGCCGGACTTCAGGTCCATGCTCTTCAAATCGAAATTCACGACTTCGTGCGCATGGAGAGTGATGTGGTCGTAGGTGATCGTGCGCGGCTCGCCATATACGCCATTGTGCGCCGTGTGAATGCGCAGCGTCGCCAGTCCGTAATCATCGCTCGCTTCGATCGCCGGTTCAGCTTTGAAATCCATGGCCACAAACGAATCGCTGCCCGGATTGGTGACCTGCACATCCGGCGGCAGATCGTGCGTCACCGTGAGCGCCGACTCCCACGTCTCTTGCGAGGGGTTGCCATCGACATCCAGCAGCGAGAATTTCAACTGCGCCGGTTTGGTGGCCACGATGTGACCGGCGACCTGTTTTTCGCTGATCGATGCCATCGTGATTTCTTCCGCCGGGCCATCGGTCGTGACGCTGAGATGCCCGCTGGCGAGCGGACGATTTGAGGCGAGGCGAAATTCGACGGTGCTGCCTTCGAGCGCTTTGAGATTTTTGAAGTCGAAGGGCCGCTCCACCGCGGGCAATGCCGTGTAAGCGGGTGGAGTGATTTTCACCCACGCCTTATCCAGCCGCGGGATCAGGATCACGCTCACCCGCCGCTGGCGGCTCATGGCATGCTGATTCTTGGTATGTGCGAAGACGACGATGTCGGACTTGATGCCTTCGATCTGCTGGGTGAAGCCGCGTTCGCCGCGATCGAACATCGGCAGCGTGACGGTTTTTTCCGGATGGCCGACTGGGAACCAGCTCAAATACAGCTCTCCCGGGCGATGACCCGCCGATTGCGCCGTGATCAGCAGACTTTCATTGTAGATCACTTTCGCACCATCGGCGGCCGGACTGGTAATCTCCAACCGGGTGAATGAGTACGGCGGGTGGTCGCCCAAAGGATCGAGGAAGCGCGGAACTTCGGTGCGCGTAATATCGAAAAGCGCCGCGAGCAGCGCGACAAAGCCCAGCAATCCGAGCGCCGTGCGCTTCGCCTCCGTGCGGACCACATTCGTCCGCGCGAGTTGCTCGATCGGTTCGTCGCGCAGTTCAACCGCATACCCGGCGATGGCGGCTCCAGCCAGCTCGCGGGTCAAAGGAGCGAGCGTGGCGTCGCTGGTCTGGGCGCGCAATTGGAGGATATTGATGAGTCGCGAGCCGAGGCGGGGATGACGTTCTTCGAGGGTCCGGGCGACGTGCTCGAAAGTATTGCGCTTTCCCCAAGCCAGCCACGCGCACCCAGCCACGGCGAAAATCGCCAGCAGAATGAAAGCAATGGTCGCGCCCAGGCGCGCGTTCCCCGGCAAGTGCAGAATGACGTCCACCGCAAATGCCGCCCCGATGAAACCCGCAAACCAAGGCCAGGATCTTAGGAACCGGCGCGCGCTTCGTTCCCGTTGCAGAATCCGATCGGCAGCCGCGAGACGCCCAGCGAGCGGGCCAAGTGGGTCGGCGCCCGCCTGGCGCTCGGTCGTAGTGACGGCGGCGCTCATGGCACAGAGAATACGGCGCCCGCGCGGCGCGGCAAGCGGCGTTTGCGAGCGTTTCCGTGGTGGAAAAAATCGCACCTAAGAGCGATTTCTCGTCGTTTAGAGTCGGCGGCGCCAATACCCGGGCTTCCGTTTGGCGTGGGCAAAAGCCAGCACCCAAATAGTGTCTGGTAAATCGATGTAGTGAATGACGAACGGAAACCGCTCCATGACCAACCGCAGCGTCCCGTCCTTCCGAAACGGATAGCGTTGCGGATTGAGCTGAATGCTTTCCACCGCCTCGCGCGCGGCACGCTCGAACTCCAATCCCAAGCCGAGCAGCCGACGCTCATAAAAGGCCACGGATTCCGAGAGTTCATTCTCGGCCTCGGCGTCGATAATGAGTTGCTTCACCGCTGATACCGCGCCCGAAGATCACGGAATACCTCTTCCGCGGGGCGGCCTTCAGCCGTTCCCTCCTGCACACGGTTCAGACGGCGACTGATCTCCGCCGACCAAGCCTCTTCCACGCCTTCCTCCGCAGTTTCCAAACTCTGCAATAACTTTTGGGCGAGAAGCGCGCGTTCGGTTTCGCTTAAAGTAAGCGCCTCGTGGGTCAGTTGCTCGAAGGTGGCAGCCATGCGAGCAAGATCGCGTTCGAGGACTGCCCGGTCAAGAATCCAAAGCGAACTCGGTTCGCGACTACCGGTCCCCGAAGCTAATCCCGACGTCCCGACACGTCTTCACCATCTGGCTGTCGGGCTGCACGAGTTTGATGCGATGGACGGCTTCGGCGATGGGGACACTGAGGACCTGATAATTCTGGTAGCTCACCATCTCGCCGTATTTGCCTTCGGCGATCAGTTCCACGGCTTTGACGCCGAAGCGCGTCCCGAGGATGCGGTCGAGAGTCGTCGGAGCTCCGCCGCGCTGGAGGTGGCCGAGCACACAGGTGCGCGTCTCCTTGTCGGTGCGTTTCGCGATTTCCGAAGCCACTGCTTCGCCAACGCCTCCGAGCCTGTCTTCGGCGCCCGCGATATGCCGGGCGCGCACGTGCCCGTTGACTTCGACGGCGCCTTCCGCCACCACGATGAGCGTGCTCAGGCAGCCCTCCGCGTCGCGCCGACGCACCGCGTTGGCGACAATCTCGTGATCGAAGGGAAGCTCCGGGATGAGGATGATGTCCGCTCCACCGGCGAGGCCGCCGTAGAGCGCGATCCAGCCGGCGTGGCGGCCCATGACTTCGATCACCATCGCGCGTTTATGACTCGAAGCGGTCGTGTGTAAACGATCCAGTGCATCCGCCACACAAGCCACGGCGCTGTCGAAGCCGAAGGTCATCGAAGTCGCTTCGAGATCGTTGTCGATCGTCTTGGGCACGCCGATCATCGGAATTCCCGCGTCCCAGAGCTGCTGCGCGGTCGTGAGCGAACCGTCCCCGCCGATGGCAATCACGGCATCGATCTGCAGACGGCGCAACGTCTCGCGCGCTTGCTCGATGATTTCCTTGGGAATCTCCGCCTTCGAGCCTTCACCCACCTTGGCCACGAAATGCCCGCGATTGGTGGTGCCGATAATGGTGCCGCCGAGCTGCATGATGCCCGCGGTGCGAGCGATCGTGAGCGGGATGAAATCGCCGGGCGGCAACAATCCCTCGAAGCCATCGACAAAGCCGAACACTTTCCAATTGCGATTGCTCGCCGCGCGGACCACCCCGCGCAGCACGGCATTGAGGCCGGGGCAATCGCCACCACTGGTCAGGACACCGATGCGTTTAGGTATTTCCATAGCGTAGGGTCAGCGGGGAGGCTTCCAACCCTTGGTCGGCCGGCCGGCGGCCGCCCAGGAGTCGTAATACTGCCAGCCGCGGGCGAGGAGCGCCTGCGCGAGGGGGAAACGATTGACGGCGCCGAGCACCACCACATTGAGCCGCCGTGGCGTCACGAAGCTGGTATTGCCCTCCTGACGCGTCTCATTGGATTTGGTGGCGGAAATGATCACGCATTCCCCGGCGCGCGCGGTGGTGCCGGTCTTCACGCCGTCGATGGAATTCAGGCCGAGCAATTCGTTGGTATTGCGCAGCAGATAACCGTTCTGGCCGCCGCTTGCGCTCAGGATGGTGATCTTGCGCTCGTGTTGCGAGACGTAGAAGCGGAAGGCCGAATTGCTCATCGCGTAGGAGGTCAGTTTGGCCAGATCTTCCGCCGTCGAGTACGGCACCGAGCGTCCGGTATCGTCGAGTCCGTGAGGATTGAGAAATTTCGTATTCTTCATGCCGCGAGTCCGCGCGAGGGCATTCATCTGCACCACGAAGCTGTCGACGGTGGAACCCGAGCCGCCGATCGCCTGGCCGACGTGATCGGCGAGGGTGAGTGCCGCCACATTGTCCGATTGCATGAGCGCCGCGTAGAGCAGATCGCGCAACGAGCAGCGATCCCCCGGCTGAAAGCCCACCCCCTGGGCGTTGCTGATCGCGCTCGCATTTTGCGGCACGGTGGCGAGTTGTCCGAGATCCGAGCCGCTGGCTTCGCTCCAGTCGAGCACCACCATTGCGGTGGCGATTTTGGTCAGGCTGCCGATGGGCAGTTTTTTGTCACCTCGATAGGCGTTCAGGACAAATCCGGTGGTGCTGTCGGCGATAACGTAAGCGGCGGCTTCTTCGGCGCGGCTGGGTAGGGCGAACGCGAACGAGGTGAAAAGCAGCGCTACTGACGCAAATTTCAATAGAGCCATGAAGAATGTCACGCATACAAGGGCACGCCCAGCTTGGCAAGTGAGACATCGGCCAGGGTCCGTGAAATGAAACTTGCGTCTTTTCGATTTCCCCGGTGTTTTTACGAAGACGTTCCACCCTGCCACTTATGAAAATCACCCCGTTTCAGATTCGTTTTGCTTCCTTAAGTCTGGGAGCGCTCTTTTGTAT
>Ga0206824_10008_pt1 | contig 68688 bp, 50 predicted proteins | sample Alteio_BWOrgCont_82_FD_152874 | JGI IMG/M metagenome (GOLD analysis project Ga0206824, IMG submission 152874) | Enriched cells from forest soil in Barre Woods Harvard Forest LTER site, Petersham, Massachusetts, United States -... | ecosystem: Environmental > Terrestrial > Soil > Temperate forest >...
AAACAAGAGGTGGAGGCCAAGGTGCTGAACATGACCGAACAGGCCGCCAGCGCTCGCTACATTCGAGCACTCGCTCGGCTGAAGCAGGTTCTGGAAGTCTTTCCTGGCGGCGCAGATCTGGCAATGCAGTTCGGCATCCCGGCCAAAGGCCTGCGCTCGGAACCACCGACCAAGTCCTGATCGCGCGTCATATCTTGTGATTCATATTTCAGCCCAAAGCGGAAAGGAGATTTGTCATTGTCATTTGTTAGTGGCCAATGAAGAACTCATCACCAATGCCAATTGACAAATGACCAATGAAAATTGACAAATCCCTGGTATTCGCAAGTAGCGATCATTTTGACGGTGTATCACGCAAAGCCTTGAAAAGGCGGCCGGTTAATGACTGACTCTTACGACGCAACGGAACCTGAACTCGATGGTTTTCCCATCCCAGGCGATTCCGAAGGTCTCAACTCCCGGGATGGGCTGGAGGTCTTGCTCAGCCGGTTCGCCGATGAGGTTCGAACAGGCGCTTTGCCGTCGATCGAGGATTATGCCGCAAAACATCCTGAATGGGCCGACCAGATTCGCGAACTATTTCCCCTGGTATTCAGTCTGGAACGCTGGAAGGGGGACAAGGAAGTTGAATGCCTGCGACGCAACGTTCCCAATGAAATCTCGGTCGAAGCGTTCGGCGAATACAAGGTCGTACGCGAACTGGGACGTGGTGGAATGGGGGTCGTGTTCCATGCCGTTCACGAACGTACGCACCGACCCGTCGCAGTCAAGCTGCTTCCGTGGCGCTACGCGGCGGACATGCCGCGGTGGAAGGAACGGTTCCATCGCGAAGCCGCCACCATCGCCGCGTTGCAGCATCGAAACATCGTCCAGGTCTACTCGTTCGGACGCCATGAGGGTTACTACTACTATGTCATGCAGTTGATCGAAGGGATTGGTCTCGATCGGATCATCGATCGATTGCGAAAATCCTCGCGCCCCTGCTCCGTGCCAGACCTGGTGGCTGCGACGGCCGCCAGTCGATCGAGTGCGGAACACCTGCTACAGAAGCTCCACGGCCAACGCGATGATTCAACGCACGCCACGCTGGCCTTGACGCGAGATTCCTGGCGAGGCTTCGCACGACTGGGGGAACAGATTGCATCAGCGCTGGCGCACGCTCATCAGAACAACGTCCTGCACAATGACATCAAGCCGTCCAATCTGCTTGTCAAACCAAACGGCCAAGTGATCGTGACGGACTTCGGCATCGGACGGCTGGATAACGAAGGGGGCGAACCGCTCACTCAGGACGAATCCGCGGTGGGAACTTTGCGTTATATGGCTCCCGAGCGTCTGCTGGGAGCCGGAGATGCACGGTGCGACATCTATTCGCTGGGAATCACGCTGTATGAATTGATCACTCAGACCACTCCGTTCGATGCCTTGAATCGAAGTGATCTGTTGGACCGGGTCTTCCACGAAGCTCTGAAGCCCCCCTGCCGCATCATTCCACAGATTCCCGTCCCCCTGGAAACGATCATTCTGAAGGCGATCGAAAGAGATCCCGCAGACCGGTACGAATCGGCCGGCGCCCTTGCCGAAGACCTGCGCCGCTTTATCAATGGACAACGCATCCGCGCAGTCAGAAAAGGATTCTTCCAGCGAGCCGTCACCTGGTGCAAATCCTTGCGATCCAGCAAATCTCGCGGCCAGCAAACATAGCATCATCAACTTCAATCCGTTGAGTCCCGCTCCCTTTTCTGAGCGGAGCGGCATCAGCCCTCCGGTTGTTTTCGTTCGTCCCATTTCCAGGTGTACGTTTACAAAGAGGAAGCAATCAACGCGCCATGATGTGGAATCCTGTTTTAGAAGTCCGGGTCGATTTCATTTGGCACGCGTCTTGGAGAGAATACTGGGCTGACTGTTGGATTGTCCCTGGAGACTAACGATGCATCGCTGTTTAACAATTTCCGTGGCCACCTGTTTCCTTTGCTCGACAATGGTGCAGGCCGACGATCCTGTGCTGAAGGTTGTCGGCAGGGATGGCGCGATTGCTTCCATCACCGCGGCAGACTTGAAGGGGCTGCCACGCACGGAACTCGATGCCAAAGATCGCGACGGGACGATGGCTCGCTTTTCTGGAGTCGAAGTCTCTCAATTGCTGGCCAAAGTCGGCACGGCACAGGGTGAGAAACTGCGAGGGGACTGGCTGCGTTCGTTCGTCGTGGTCGAAGCGAGTGACGGATATCACGCTGTCTTTGCGCTCCCCGAATTCGATGCCACGTTTACAGATCGCAAGATCATCCTGGCCGACTCGCGCAATGCAGATCCCCTGGATCAAAAGCACGGCCCGTTTCAGATCGTCGTTCCCGACGAAAAACGACATTCCCGCTGGGTCCGCATGGTGACCGAGATTCGAGTCGTCGACAGCAAGCAAGCGGTTCGGACGGACAAATAGCGATTAAGGGCGCTACTTCCCCGTCTGCGTGGCGACATGGTCGAGATGGATTGATTCGGTTTGTCCATCGCGGTAGGCTCATTTTCGACATGGGTGCCTGCCTCAATCGTGGATTGGAGCGGGAGAATAGGGAAGACGGTTCAAATCCGTCGCGGTCCCGCCGCTGTAACCGGGGACGAACGCTACACAGGCCACTTCAGGTATTTTACCTGCGGGAAGGCGTAGCAAGTAGGCCGATCCGGAAGCCAGAAGACCTGCCCATTGTCAAACGTTTTGAAGAGTCCTGCTCGGACGAGGTATGGACGCAATGATGTGGGCACGGCTATTCGCCGACTTTCCTGCTGTCGCGATGAGGGCGTGGGTTGATACCCGCGTATTGCCTCGCGCCTGTTGCCACCAATTCTCGATTCGAGCAATTGCTCTTCGCTTTCCAGGTCCAGGCGCTGCGCATGCGCGAACGTGGCAACGAGGAAATTGCTATGACACATCGTCGACGGTTTCGATTTCAAAATCGAATTTTGATTAACGGGCAGGAACGCTTCAGACTTCGCTCCCATCAGTATGGAGTGATCGACGGCGGCGGAAGAAGCGGTGGCAGCCGTCCCGGTTTCACTTTGATCGAGCTGCTCGTCGTCATCGCGATCATTGCCATGTTGGTTGGACTTCTGTTACCGGCCGTCCAGCAGTCGCGAGCGGCGGCCCGGACGATGCAGTGCAGGAACAATTTGAAACAAATCGGGCTGGCATTACATGGCTACGCCGATACGTATCAAGGAACCTTCCCGACCGCCTGCTCACCACCCACTTATGGCGCGCCCCCAGCCACGTTCCACGGTTGGCCGGTCCGGATTCTGCCGTATCTGGAGCAGGGACCGCTCTATACGCGCTATAATTACAACGTCGACTGGTTCGACCCAAGCAACGCGGCTGTCGTGGGGACCCCATTAGCGGTATACGTCTGCCCGTCCACTCCCAACTCGTCGAGTCAGCAAATTACTCCCCTGGCGACGACGTGGACCTCCCCCTCGCCTGCCTCGGCCAACCAAGGGTCCGTGACCACATGGTCCGCTGCCCGAACCGACTACGTGAATACGGGCGGCCTGTTCAGCGTTCTGAACATGAGCCCGCTGATGATCACCATGCCACAGGGATACTCCGCCGCAAATAATAGTTCCGCTTCGGGCATCCTTGGATCCGTAATCGAATCGTTCGCTTCGATCACAGATGGGACGTCGAACACGATCTTGGTCAGTGAGAATGCCGGGCTGCCGGACAACTGGCAGTTGGGGAAAAGAATGTCGCCGGCGAACTTCACGTGGGCGGACGATTCGAATGCCACAGGGGCCTGGGGATCCGCTGGCTTGAGTCCCTACGATCCCACGGGAGGGAAGGGTTGGTGCCTTGACGGATTCGACAGAAACCAGCTGATGACCAATAACTGTTTTCCAGCCTATGGACTGACAACTCTTTGCAGCGGCACCTGCGCCATCAATTGTACGAATGACATGGAACTGTTCAGCTTTCATTCGGGCGGCATCAACGCCCTGATGGGTGACGGCGCGGTCCGCTTCCTCTCGGAAAACATCAGCCTCATGACAGTCTCGGCTCTCATTACCGGCGCCGGTGGCGAGATCGTCGGCAACTTCTGATCGATGTCTCGTTCGGCTCGAAAGCCTCCTCGGGGTCATGTCCCCGGGTTCGATGTCGGCCCTGATCTTTTTCCGTGCGGCCGAACCGCATGGTCTGGAAAGGATATTTCTGCTGTGTCTCGATTCACTCGCCCAACGCGTCCGCACTCACGATCCGGTTTCACTCTGATCGAACTGCTGGTGGTCATTGCCATTATTGCAGTGCTGATCGCCCTGCTTCTTCCGGCGGTTCAGCAGGCACGGGAAAGCGCCCGGGTCACGCAATGCGCCAGCAATAGTAAGCAACTGGTGCTCGCCATTCACAACTTTAGCGGCAGTTTTAACAGCTTGCCCGCTGCGAATTTCTACCAGATCGTCAACCCGCAGACGGGCAACAACGCTCAGGGAAGCGCCTTCTACACAACGCTGCCGTACTACGATCAGTCGGCCATCTACATGAAGTACACGGCCGACATACCAAATGCCGGATATCTGGGAGCCCAAAATCTGCCGATCGTCCCGATCCATTCCTGTCCCACTGATACGACAAATTTGAACGGAATCGTCTCCGGTCTGACTCTGGGGGCTTCAAACTACGCCATGAATCTGGAAGTTTTCGGTGCCCAAGGAACGTTCAATGTCCTGGGCCAACCTTCTATTTATCAGATTGGCAGCATCCCCGATGGAACGTCCAACGTGATCGGGTTGTTCGAATGTTCGGCCGGCTTCCCGGCATATCCCCTGATCGATCCACAAACGGGACTTCCCAACAGTGCTATGGTCTGGTCATATCCGGCGTATCCCAACACGTTGGGACCCTATTGGCCTGATCCCGATGAACTGGTCGGGCAGCCGAATTATGCGTGGCCCTACCCGATGCCGCAGATCGGTATTTATGCCAACCAGGCAAATCCGAATCTGATTCAAAGCTATCACCGGATCATGAACCTCGCATTGATGGACGGGAGCGTTCGCAAAATCTCTGCCAACATCGACAAAAATGTCTGGAGCCGAGCGATCGCCCCTGCGGATGGACAAGTTCTCGGCGATTGGTGATCTATCAGCCTGTCGCTGTGAATGCGACCGAAACCATGATTGTCCAACAATGCTTGGGCTGCTGATTGGCATTTGGCCCCACACAGTAGCCCTACCGGTCATCAATCGTTCGCCGAGAATTAAATAACGAAATCGTTAATATCTGGAGTTGCGATCCACTCCCCGCAGTTCTATACTTTTTTGAATTGAGACTAAGTCTCAGTCTCAATTTCGTCCGAAAGGCCGTTTCAACCAAGCTGATCGGGAGCGAGCTTCGGCCAGAGTACCCACCACATGTAGTTTGAATACAAATCACAACCACAACCCGCTGTTGTAATAGGAGTATCCCGATGACTCGGCGACGAAATGCATTTACGTTGATTGAATTGTTAGTTGTCATCGCAATCATCGCGGTTTTGATAGCGCTGCTTCTTCCCGCCGTGCAACAGGCCCGCGAGGCGGCTCGGCGGACACAATGCAAAAGCAATCTCAAACAGATTGGAATCGCTCTGCAAAACTATCACGACTCGGCGAAAATGTTCCCGCCAGGATACGTCACGTACGTGTTCGGAACGTCGACGAACTCCGATCCCGGTTGGTCGTGGGAAGCGATGATTCTGCCACAACTCGACCAGGCCAACATTTACCAGCAGATCAACTTCAGCTTGCCGGTCGAGAACTCGGCCAACGCCTCAGCGACATCGCATTTTCTTCCGGTCTACACCTGCGCTTCCGACATCGTCGTCAACGGGCCGTTCAATATTTACAACGATGCCGCCGGTACGATGTTTCTGATGCAAGGCCCCCCCGGCAGTTACGCTGGCTGCGTTGGCGACCATAATTCGAAGGTCAAGAACAACGCCGTCCCCGCCACCGGCTCGACAACCACTTGGGACGGTGTTCTGTTTCCCAATAGCAATATCAGCATCGCCGCGATCACCGACGGGACCAGCAACACGATCATCGCAGGCGAGCGAGCATGGGCCAAGGTTCAGGCGACCTGGGTGGGGGCTCCGAATGGAGCGATCTTTCAGGCGGGACGGCAGAACGCCTTTTATCCCACAACAACGATCGCAGCGGCGATCGGACCGCTGTTTCACGCAAACACGATCAACAGCACCGCCGGGGCGAACTTCGACGAGAATTCGAGCATGCACACCGGCGGTGCGCATTTCCTGTTTTGCGACGGGAGCGTGAGGTTTCTGCAAAACATCCAGACTTCCGATGCGTCGCCCACCGTCGGGACGGGGCTCTCCATGATTTTTCAGCAGCTCGCCACGATCGCCGGCGGTGAAGTTACGAACGGCTTTGGATACTGAGCAGTGCCGGGAGCGCCAACGTGTCAGAGCAATGGATGTATCAAGCGAATGGTCGCGATGTCGGTCCGGTTTCCTTTTCCGAACTTCAAGAACTTGCGGCGACGGGTGTGTTGTTGGCCGACTCTGAAGTTCGCTCTCTCAGCTCTTTCAGTTGGCAACGAGCGTCGCATGTTGAGGGATTGGCTTTTACATCGTCGCAGGACGCTTCCAACGATCAGGATCTGAAATTCGCACGCGATTCCGACCTGATGACAAAGGTTGTAGATCAGTGGTACTGCCAGGTTGGCGGCCTTGAACTGGGGCCGCTGACATTTGACGAATTACTGGACCTGGCAAAAACTCAGCAAATCACTGCGGACGACGACGTCAGACTGGGGGCGGGCAGCAAGTGGCGGCGGGCGGGATCAATTGGTCGCCTGATGGCCGCGATGCCATATCAGAATCCTGAATTCACGAAGGCGGCTTCTGCACCGAAGGCGAATTCATCGAGGCCGTTGCCGCGTCACAACCAGATCGATGCGGCCACTGTGGAAGCGGCGGCGCTGGTTGAATCATTCCTGATTGAGTCGGACCGTGCGGAACCTGTGCCGGTCAAGGTCACATCGGCTAAACCTGTGCCAGCAGTCGACTCACAAGTCGCCTTTCAAATGGCTTTTCAACAAGCCAGGCAAGCAATTGCCGCTTCAATTCTGTCTCAGGCGGACGCAGCGTTCAAGGCGGCTGAGGCGACTGCGAAAAGTGAGATTGCGTGGGCTTCGGCTCCGAATGTCGACAAGCACTGGTGGGGCTGGATGGGAAATGTTGAATTTGGCCCCATCGAGTTTCCGCAGGTCTTTGCACTGGCTCGAAATGGCCAGTTGAAGCCGACGGATTTCATTCGGAATGGCGCATTTGGACAGTTCGTACCGTCATCCACGTTGCCGGGTCTCTTCAATGCCGTTGCGATGATCGCGAAAGCATCGGAAACGCTGGCACTGGCACAGTCCCAGGCGAAGGCGGCCGTGGACGCTGCCGATGCAGTTCCTATTGTGCCACCGACGATCGAAGTGCAACCGGCGATCGAGATTTCGATGCCCCATTCGGTGAAATCACCGCCGAAAGTCCTCGCTCACGCTGAAGAATTTGAAACGACCGATTTCGATCCGGTCGAAATGTCACCAACATCTGTGACACGGAGTCGGACAAGGCCCCGTCAAGATTCCTTGGTAGCCGCCGTTGGTTTGCAAGCGGAATCCGATGGTCCGGGATTGGTCAGCACACTCAAGGACGCGGTCACCGGTGAATACGGGGCTCATCTGGTCGCTCTGATGCTTGCGGTCGCGTTCCTGGGATACTGGTATTTCCCGCGTCGTCCAGTCCGTCCGCTGGCGGTTCATCCCGTCAAAGGGCGTGTCGTGATTGATGGCGAGCCCCTGGCGAATGCCGTCGTTTCTTTACACCACGTTGGACATGGCAAATCAAAGTTCCCGGCACATCTGCATCCTCATGGCAAGGCGATACAGGATGGAACGTTCGCACTAGAAACCTTCGATCCAGCCGACGGCGCTCCCGAGGGGGAATTCATCGCGACGGTGTTTCTGGTTGAGGAAAAGATAGACGCGGACGGCGACAAGAGTTACGGCCCAAATCTTCTCCCCCCCGTTTACAGCAAACCAGAGACGTCGCCATTCAAGCTGAAGATTACGGCGTCCACAAAAGAGCTTGAGCCACTGCAACTGAAACGGCAGTAACGCAGTTGAGCAATGCGAATCCCCTCCGCACCAAAGAAAATGAGCTATGTCATCCTGGCAATTCGACGCAAACGTCAATTGTTAGAGATCAAGCGAGCATTCCGGGATCATCTGCAGGCATCCCGCGTTTGAGCCAGATGAGAAGGAGATCGCTCTTTCATCACCTGCAAGAAGCTTGATTCTGGCCCTGACTCACTTACCTTCCCCCTTGCGGTTCGGTGGAAAACTCCGCTGCCGGGACGTGATGCGGGTATTCCCATCGACCAACGTTGTCGCGGACCCATTCGTAATAGAAACGGATGCCGCGATCAGTGGGGCCGGTGCCGTAGCCGCCCATTTCACCATGTGGCGCCGTTCCGCTGTAGTTGGTGACCCCCTGCACAAAGCCTGAATGAAACATGAACACGGCGTTCGGAGCATCTAAATAATTGCGACAGTTGGTAAACACCGCTTCGATGTTGGCCGCGTTGAAGATGCCGTCATTGTTGAAATAATCCTCGCGAATTGGTTCTGCGTTCACGACGAATCCCTTGTCAGGGATTGGCATCGCTTTCTGGATAATGCGCACATCCATGCCGGAATAGTAATCCAGAGTGCCGGACTTCCAGTGCGGACCGATCCCTGCTTCGATGTTGGGGGCAATCGCTTTGAACCACTGCGTCATCATCTGTTTTTTGGCGGGGCCGTCCGGCTCACGAATCAGCAGCTTGTCCGCGTACAATGGATGGTTGAACTCGTCGCACAGATTCACAAACACGTTGTGCAGCTTCTTGTCATTCAGGAATCGACCCGCTTCTTCAATCGCGTTCTTCATGTCTTCCTCGGCGTAAAAATCCTGGTCTTTGCGCGGAGCCATGACGCCGATCATCACGACCATTCCCCGCTTGTCCGCTTCGCGAACCAGGAACTCAATGCGCCGCGCCACTTCCGGAAGCAGTTTGCCATGTCGGGTAAACCCATTGAGTCCCGCATTCCCATCCGGGTGCCCGGCGTTCACTCCCTGGATGAAGGCGCCAACCATGTTGATTCCATGAGCGTTCATGTTGTCGAAATTACGAACGAATCGCTCGGTGACGGCGTCGCTGACAAACGCGTTGCCGCAGCGCAATCCCCACAGATCGACTTCGTGTCCTCCCAGGAATGGCCGTTCGTTGCGAATCTCGAATTCTTTGGTCTCGCCGACGGGTTCGGGAGGTTTGGGAATCAGTGCTTCGCCGCGGGCTGTCAGATTATCGAAGTATGACTGAGCATCCGACTTGGACCACAATCCGATCCGGCCATAACCGCGAATCGAGTTGTCTTCGACTTCCATGCGGTACTTGTCGTCCAGGACGCACGTGATCCTGTTCCCTTTCATCGTAACACGCAGCACGTGCCATTCGGTGTCACCGGGCGCCTTGACACTTCCCAGTTGAAACCTCTTGCCGTCCACCACCTTGTAGACTCGGAATGAATCTTCGAGCGGGTTGTAGCGGGCGACGTAATAAGTTCTGGCATTCTTCGCACGCCAGATCAGGCCGCCCCCTTGATCAACGATCCCATTCACCGCTTTCAGGCGGACGCTCAAGTCCAGATCGGTGTACATCACATCGGGACGCAGAATCACGTTGAAGACAGAATCGGCATTCCGAGCAGCTTGAGCGAGGACGCGGTTCTGACCGTCTTGAATCACTTCCCACGTCCCGACGACCGGCCGAAAGCCGATTGCAGTCTGGCCTGTGGGATCCGCTTCGAAGTCCCATAGTCGGCTTCCCGTCACGGCTTCTTGTGCATGTGATATTCCCATTAGCAGCAAGCTGGACAAGATCGTTGTGAACAGTCGCGTCATGGAGTCTGCCTGTTTCAGTTTTGGATGTCGAGACGTTTGTGAGATCGGCGTGATTCAGTTGTCACTGCGCTGTACTGTCAGGGTTGGTTCCAGGCCGACTTGGTAGACGGTGAATTTCCGACGTGTTTTCCCGTTCGGATCGCGCAGTTCCAGCTCAAGATTGATGTTCTTGAACGGCAGGATCGGCAGGCTCAATTCGACGATTCGATAGTCGATTAACTCGTAGCCCGCGGCCAGGTCGTCGTCTTGAAATCGAATCGGCGGAGATTGCGTGGTCAGCGACGGAAGCTGCCCTGCCTTCCATGCATCCAGGGCCTTGATCAAGACCAGCTTGGCGCGGTCCGGGTCGTAGCCAGTTGGAGCCTGTCGACTGCACCCCGCCAGGCAAATCATTGTCAGACCGCAGCAGATGATCCAGCGTTTCCGCATGATGATTGACCCGTAGGATGGACATTCCTGTCCGTCGCGGCTTGGCATTGATCAGTGGAACGAATTGCTTATCCGATCTGATTCGGCGACGGATTGACCCTAAAAGGAATCACCCGAAACAATTTCACCTCCGGCAACCGTTCCCAGTGCTCGCCAGACAAAGCCATCCACATTGGACGAAACAAACCGGACCGTCCCGTCGCCAAGTAGAGCATTGACTCCGCCCACGTGGTAACTGCGCGAGGTCACTGCGGCAAACGTCGGCCCGCCAATTCGCTCTCGTTCGCTGTTGATATCGACGTCGGGAGAGGAGTACCCCGGTCCACCCGGTGTTTTGGTATTCGGGGGCCAGGCGGTTGTGAATCCAATGTGATGGACAGCCACTTCCGCCCATTGACTGTGTCCGTTCAACAGAAACGTACACCCCGAACTCTGATATTCAGGGACGAGCATTTGCGGATTCGCATTGGGGGGCGGAATATTGTTGGGATCATTCACGTTGGCCAGCGACCCGCAGTCGCGCACATACGGCTGATAGTTTTTGACTTCGGACATGAACAAGGTATTGCTCAGTCCATCAGTGAACGCGCCCCATGTGCGATTCAAATTCACTCCGAACGCTGATCGCGGCAGCGTCGTTTGATTCACTCCCCCCCACACATACCAGTCTCCCTCGCAAAACCCATAGTTCACGCCACCGATATCACCGAAGTTGGCCACAGACTGCGGCATCTGATTCGGATCGCTTGGACAGAGAAAGTTTGGCACAACACGACCAACTGCCGCCATGTTGTCAATGTTGCCATAGGCCGTGTTCAAATCCATTTGGTTGTAAGTATTGTTCTGTTCGATAAAGGGAAGGATTCTGGCAGGCCCCCCCAGGTAGCTGGTCCACAGGGCATTCCCCGGCTGATTCAAAACGAAGACCGCCGGCGGAAGACACATCGCAACCGATTCGTAGCCATAAACTGCCAACCCAAGCTGCTTTAACTGATTGCGACACTGGACACGCCGAGCCGCCTCGCGCGCTTGTTGCACGGCTGGCAACAGGAGTGCGACCAGGACCGCGATGATGGCGATCACCACCAGCAATTCAATCAGAGTGAATGCTCGGCGACGCATGCTTTCTGTCCGATTGAAACGTCAACAATTGGGGTACCGCGCCCTCCGCGACGGCAAGACACGTCGTCTTGTATAGAAGCAGATTGTCAGAACATCTTCAGAATGTCAATTGAATCGTATTCAGGCGCGTTGTCGAAGAGGACGAGTCGTTTTTGTCGACACCGTGTCGATTGGAACTCGCATTGCAACCGCCTGTTCCCATCTCATGGAATCACCTCGATTCCCTGCGGACGAACTCCTCGCCCACGATTTCTCGTGAATGCTCGGACAAAACGTCCCGAATGAAAACCCCTACGGAATGCCAATGGTGGCCGAAAAAATCGGTGAGTGGCGCGGCACATCGTTTGCCTGCGTTTGATCGGAAGTGTCCATCCGGACGTTTCCAATTCAAAACCTCGCTTCTTTCAAGTTGAGGTCAAGCGAACTTCACCCCGAAAGAGAATCTTCATGCAATCGCGTCGACAGTCCGCAGATTCCACTCGTGGCAATCGATTCCAACGCGGCTTTACGCTGATCGAAATGCTTGTCGTCATCGCGATCATTGTAGTTCTGGTCGCATTGCTTCTGCCGGCCGTGCAAGCCTCTCGTGAAGCGGCCAGAACGGCGCAATGTCTTTCAAACCTGAAGCAACTTGGCCTGGCAATCACGATGTTTCGCGATCAAAGCGGCGCCTATCCGCAATACAGAGCGGAATATCCGCCCATCACGAACAAATACGGCGTCTATCGGCCTCGCTGGCAATGGCTCATGGCGGCTCAACTCGGTGGGTGGGCTCAGAACCCGAACGCAATTACTGCGGCTGGTCCGATCGATACGACATACACCTATGATGTGCCGCTCGACAATAACGTCTTCGTCTGCCCGTCAATGAACTCCAGTTTCATTAGTCCGCCCGATACGACTGGCAACGCTGGCGGTCTGAATACGTTCCCGGATGTGCAGAGTATCCGGAATGGCTCGTACGGATACAACTTCGGCTATCTCGGAAACAATCGGACTCTCGTGGATGGCAATAATTCGACTTCCACACTCAGGTATCCGGTTGTCACCGTCAAGGAACCCTCGCGAACCATTGCATTCGCTGACAGCCGCGGCGGCGCGATTCCTCATGGAGGTCATTCGATGACCCTCGATCCGCCGCACATGGTCGTTCGGACAGATACTCAGTCGGTGAACTCCCCCTACTGGCAACAGAACTATTTTGCTGGCGCGTATTCATCGGGAGTCGGTCCCGTCGGAGTCAATCCATATGGCCCCGACGAAGGAACGACTGATATCGTGATTCCGTTCTCTCCCGCCGAGGCGCGCCATCAGGGCGGAATGGCCAATGTCGTATTCCTCGACGGACATACGGCAAGCCTGACTTTGGCGGCACTGGGCTATTCCTTCGTGACGCCGGCGAGCGCGTCGGGATCATCAAGCGGTTACGTCTATAGTCCTTACCCTCAATGCCAGTTGAGCGCCAAACCCCTGCCGGGTGCGGACAATTCGCTGTGGACGGGACGCGGCCTGGACGAATACTCACCAAGTTACTCGATTGATTCACCGTGACCTCTGTCGGCGCTTATTCGTCTCGCGGCCAAGAATGAGACATTAACCTAAATTCTACTCCCGCGATCGGATGTCTCACTCCCCGCCGCGCGGAGTATTTGCCAAATTGACCACGATTGCGCCTGACCACAATTGGTGCGTCTCACATCTTCAAACGAGGGCGTTGATGCCACCGTTATCCGAAACGAGCTTCAATCAGGAGAAGCTGAGATCGTCCGCAATCAGTCAGGTAGAGCCTCTCAAGAAGTTTTGCGAGGCTTTGCTGGAACTGGTCCATGAAAATCCGTCTCAATCACCCGAAGGCTCGTTTGTTCTTACAGGTTTGATTCAAGCCATTGGCCGCGGTTGCGATACGATTCTGGCGGAATTATCCAACGAACTGCGATCCGCCGAGCATGCTTCCAACAGCCTGCAAGGGCTGATGTGTTCCTCGCTGATTTGTCTGGGAGGCGAATCCGAAATTGTATTGCAGAGATTGAATCGCTACCGCGACCAGGTGGCGCGCGTCATTGATCGTTTGAACAAGCTGCAGGAGATCGCTCGGAGTAATTCCACGATTGGCGTGTCAATGATTTCCGACGCGGTCGTCGAGTCTCCCATTCGGTTCGTTGATGGCGCCAAGTTGGAGATCGGAGAATCAACCTCGCTCTCCTCCGCTTCCATCGCGGAGATTGATTTGGCAGTCGGAAGCAAATCAGTCGGCGCGCCTTCCGAAGCACCTTCATTATTCGATGACGGTGCGCAATCACGATCCTCCGACAAACAACTCGGCGCGCCTGGAAACTTATTCTCTGACGACTCTGGATCAGCGGCGGAGACATCGGCGAGTAAGGTCGCGCACGATGGTTCCGAGCAAAAGGCGCAAACAGAGTTTCTTTTTCAGCAGGCCGAAGCCTACAGAGAGGAGGGCAACCTGGCTCAAGCCGAACATCTGTATTCGGAAGCGCTGCGCGTCGATGGCGCACACTTTCCATCGCGTCTTTATCGCGGACGAGTGCGACTGTTACGTGGACAAGCGGATCCCGCAATTGAAGATTTTACGGAGGCAATTCGACGGAATGCCCAAGAATCACAGGTATTTTGCTGGCGTGCCGATGCCTACCACGTTGTCGGCCGCTTCGTGGATGCCATTTCTGATTATACTCAAGCCTTGGAATTACGCCCCAATTGGGAACTCGTCAAGTACAATCGGGCGGTGGCATATCGGTTGGCGAAACAGTTCGGTCCGGCTCTGGCTGAATTGAACGAACTCGTCCAACTTCGGCCTGCACACGGTCGGCTCTATCTCAACCGGGGCCTGATCTTTCAAGCTCAAGGGAAATTGCCGCGCGCTATTACGGAATTTCGCACCGCCTTGCGGTTGCTGCCTGCGTCACAAGAAGCGTTCGAGTGCCTTGAGGCAGCGGAACTTCTGCTCAAGGAATCGCAGGTGGAACGACGGATTTCTTCGCTTCCACGGCGGCAAGATCCTGTTCCCACTATCCTCGCGTCATCTCGAACGGATGTGCCTCCACGCTTAGGTCACGACACTTTCTATGTACGGTGTCCCGGCTGTGACGGCGAAACATTCATTCGCTGGAACAAGCTGCAACTCGGACGAGTGTTGGAATGTCCCCACTGCAAGGGGAATTTCACAATGAACTCCAGTGGAGATATCTATGAAATCGTCAGAGACTCCGCAGGGCGGTGGAAATCTCGCGCCGCGATGGACGCTCAGCGGGAAAGTCGTCGGAATCGGCGCTATCAAATCATCGGGGGAGTGGCCGCGACCGTGATGGTGATTGCGATCTCGTTCGGCACGACAATTCGAATCGGAAATGGATCACCTGCCGCCCTGCCGAAATTGCCAGAAGAATTCGAGGCTCGCGTGGAACTATTCACGCGAGCCTGGTTGACCGGCGACGCACGAACCATGAAGCGACTGACAGACCCTGCTCACGATCGACAATTTTTCCCGTGGCAGAGGCAGAATGAGCCGCCGCTGAAAATCAAACCGGAATCACTGAACGATGAGATTGTCGTGGAGATCACCAAACTTCCCAGTACCCCACCCGTTTCGTGGGTGCAAACTAAAATCGATGGTCTCAAGCTCGAAGGGACGGATCATCCGATCGAACTCCGTCTCGCCTGGGAAGAACGCGCGGGGAAATGGTTCTTTCAACCAACCCGATAATTGATGGCGATTCGGCACCGAACACAGGTCTTGCATGGCGATTACTGGCCGATCATTAATTGTCCTTGCCCGAGTCGTCCGCAACCCGCCTGATTCCAAGTCCTTGCTTTGCGTCGCTGACGCGTTCCATAGGACGGGTCAGTCGCCTCAGTGTTGGTTCGCAACCGTCCAGTACGGCCGATGGAATCAAATTCAGAGATATCAGCAGCAGCAAAAGTGGTGCGAATGTGACCAGTTCCCGTAATGACAGGTCTCCTGGAACGAGAGGTTCGGAATCATTGTCGACGGATGCACGATATCGACCACCATCCGGTTCGCGCGCCGGCCAGTTCGCGGTCCCATCATTTCCGTCCCAGGTGGTTAATCCACGTGAGTCAGTTAAACAACACCCGATCGCCCGTAGCACGGAACTCGCGAGCAAAGCCAGGGCCACAACTTCGCTGATCAGCAGCAACATGCTCGTTCCCGCGGCCGAGTAAAATATGAGTGTCAGGCTGGCGAAACCCCACAGAAACGGCATGCCGGCGAATCCGATCAACGAGATAATCAGAACGGAGGCAAGCCGGGGACGTACCCGCACGATCGATCCCAGTTGAGAAATCTCTCGCGTTCCGCAACGCTGTTGAACCATCTCCGTCGCCAGGATGGCGATGGCGATTGCCAGACCCTGCGACAGCGCCATCAACAACGCGCCTCGAATGCCGTCATGATGTTGAGTGTTCAGGCTGGCGGATGAAAGGCACATCAGCCCTGCCGAGATCGTCGCCAGTAACTGCAGAAGGTCCGTCTGCTGATAGGCGACCAGTCCGGCCCGCCAGAGACCAACGATGGAAAACGTTCCCAAAAGGCCAGTTAAGACCGGTTCGCTTTCCAGGAACGATGGCGATACGGTTCGCAACCATCCATTCAGCGAAATCATTGGAAACACTGCTGCAATCAACGCGGCTGCTCCCGCAGGAGCTACACTCAAGGCCGATTCATACCAGCCATGAAATGGAAAAACAGGTAATCGAATGGCAAATCCAAGCATCAGAAACAGGCAGGCCCAGGGCGCAACGTCGCTCCACAATCGTATTGCGGTTTCGCTTCGCATCAGCAAGTGCTGAACGCTTTCCGTCAGCAATAGTGAGTCAAACAACAACGGGCCTCGTCTTGGCACCAGATCACTTTGCATCCATGATCGAGACACCGCCAGCAGTGTCACACCGAACAACGAACAACTGCAGCCGACGAATTGCCAGATCCACATGGCGCCTGCCGCCTTGCGTCGGCCATCGCCGCCGCAGACACCGACCAAGACGTACATGGGCAGTAGCGCGGCTTCGATCAACACCAGAGTGGTAATCGCATCGGTGCTGAACAGTGATGCCAGCAACAGCGTTTCGCTCAGCATTATCCACGCACAATAAGCACCAAATAAGTCATCCCGCAATCGGCCGGGAAAACACAGTGCGGCCCAGACGGTAATCGTCAACAACAAAGCCGACCAGGCGCACAACCCGTCAACACCGAGTGACAGGCGAACATCGACGCCCAGCGCTGAATCTGCTTCCGCAATGCGATCAAGCGCCGGTCGCTTCTGTAGCCAGGGGGTCGCGGACTGCATCTGCCGAACCGTCCCACTCTTTCCGTGCTGCTGATCGGGGTTATAGATCACAAGCATGCCAACCACCAGCAGAATCGTCGTCAAGGCGTTGGATAACGCCATTGGACGGAGCAGCGGCTTATTCCAGCGGGCGACGACAATTGCGGTCATCATGCCGATCAAGGGCGAGACTATAGCCAGCAACGGCAACACTTCCGTCGATAAGTGAGGCCACTGCATGGAAGGCGTCCAACTTCAATCACCAAAGGGTTCATCAGGGAACGTGGGGTCATTCGAGATGCCTTGCCGATTGGCGCGGCAATCAATCCAAGCCCACTAAAAGTCGTCCAATTCCAAAGTGTCATTCGAAGAAGTGACGGCCTTTTTCAACGCTGCTCCGGATACCTCCCCCGAAGTGCTCAATCCTGGTTCCAGTTCTATCGCCGGCAGGTCAATGGACGACCAGGCTCGATCACCAGGTTTGATTCGCCAGGCGATCGGCGCATTGACCGACGCCGCACCTTCGTCAGCTCCCCAGTAATTTCGCCAACGCTCAAAGTCAAGATATTGAGCCGAGGTTGGTCCCTGCCGTCCCCCCAACTGCAGAAATATGCCAAGAGCATCGTAGCGGTTGCGGTCTCCAGACCAGGTAAAACGCCGGTTGATGTCCATCAAATCACTGGTATCAATCAACGTGACCAGCGGATGATTCGGCGCACACCAGAAGATGTTGTCCCGCGCCGTGACCCGCAGGGGAGGAGTGTGATCGGTCAGGTTGTCGATTCCCTCGGTGAAGATCAGGCCTTCCGCGGTTAAGCAGGTCGTGCGATCCAGATCGACGACGACAACGTCGGATTCAGAGGTGCTGACTTTCGTCTGACAGTTCGCACGCAGCAACACACCCTGCAGTCCGGCCACAGTGTTTTGGAGTGCGAACCGGACCGGTACGGCATCCCGCAACGAAATCAAATCGCAATGACCGCGAAAGAATCCGTTGAAGATTGACACTTCGGGAGGTTCTGACGGCTCCCCGTTTTTCATCATTCCCACATTGCCAACCCCCTGTCCCGGAGCTGCCGCCTGTTCGATCACACAAGCCGATTGACGGCCGGGATTCACGATCGTGACTGTGACGTCATTCAGTTTAAGGCTCCGGGGTCGCTCAAGTTTAAAGAGCGCCCAGCGGTCCGGGGTGACCCGCTCGGGAATCGTCAGCGTTAGATCTACGCCCGAAAGTTCCAGTGATCCACCCGTCAAAGTAATCATGCGGGCCTGAGCGTCATCCGTCAGTGGTTCAGTCGGTGCGAATTCAATGACCGGCCGAAAGCCGGCGCCGCCGCGAATTCTGACATGATCCTTGTTCGACATCCGGAACGGATCCTCCGGCTTTCCGCGACGTCCGGTATACCGCAGCTCAATGAGGGATTCATCTTTGGCATCCAAGCATGCGGCTTCGAGTGTCGAATAAGACTTGGCCCCGATAAAGATGGCAGGTCGAGCATCCGCCGTCGAAGTGGATTCGGCAGGTAACGAGGGTGTGGCAACCGTCGCGACTCCGTTGACACCCGACCGTTTGGGGGCTGGTAGATTGGGGGTCGAATCTGCATTGCCGGATGGCGATGGTGTTACAGCCATCGTCGGTTTCACAAGGCTGGTACCAAGCACTTTGTCCAATCCATCCGGTGCCGAAATATCGGTGAAGGGAGGTGGTGGCGGTTCGTAGACGTTTTGCGAGGTCGCGGCGTCGGATTTTGTCGCGTCCAGAGCAACACGGCCGCCGGCGGCTGCAGCAGTCGACGTCGTTGGCGTTGTTTGTGAATACCAAGGAGATTCCGAATCCAAATCTGGATTCTTCGAAGTTGCCGCCTGGGACAAACTGGGTGCGTCGCTGACACTGGAGACCGGCCGACTCAGGGATTTCCCACCTGCCGGCGATACCGATGCCCCCGTTTTGGAACGCGAATAAAGCTGTTGAGATTCTCTTGGGAATTTCTCCATGGCAATCACCAACAACAAAAGCAACGCGGCCGTCCCAATCCACGCAATGTTCCCCTGCCAGGGTCGGCGATCGGACTGGGTTGCGGTCAGCCACACCTGTCCGTCAATGGGAACGGCTCCCGTTCCAAGCTGACGAGCGACATGGAGCAAATCGCTTAGTAACTTTGCCGGCGTGCCATAGCGTCGACGCGGGTCACTGGCCATCATCTTGCGGACGATCAGCGACAATTCCGGCGGGACCCGTCGATTCTTGCGGGCCGGATCCGGTGCATCCTTCCCCTGGTGGTCCAGCAACTTCTGCAGAACCGTTCCTTCCGGATAGGGTGGTTCGCCGGTCAACATGTGGTAAAGAGTGCATCCGAGCGAATAGATGTCACTACGGACATCGACGTTGCGTGGGTCTTTCGCCTGCTCGGGCGAAATGTAATCAAATGTTCCGAGCGTGGTGCCGGCCACGGTCAAATCAACAGAGCTGTCGACGGATTCCTTCCGAGCCAATCCCAGATCTACCAGTTTGGCCCGCCCGAGCGGAGTGATCAAGACATTGGATGGCTTGATGTCTCGATGAATCACGCCCGCCGCAGCGGTATGACTTAACGCCGCCGCCAGTTGCATGGCATAGTTTACGGCCTCGGCAGGCACCAGGCGATCCTTTGACCGGATCACGTCGCGCAGATTTGATCCAGGAATGTACTCGTAGGCAATGTAGTGCAGCCCGCAATCCTCGCCGTAATAAAAGATACGGGCGATGTTGTCATGGTCCAGCCGTGCCGCGGCTCGTGCTTCGTTCTGGAAGCGCAATACCGCGGCCGGATCGGAAGTTAGCGCCGGCGACAGGACTTTCAACGCCACATTGCGTCGCAAGCGTTCGTCGGTTGCCAGATAGACCGACCCCATCCCGCCAATACCAATCCGGCGTTGAATCGTGAAATGCCCCAGACAAATCCCAGACGCGTCGTCGGTGTCCGTGCCGGTGGGAAACAACCGGTGCAACAAGTCAGGAGGTTGTTCGTTGAGGAACTGATCAGATGGGGAAATCGGCAGTTCCGGACGAAGATTCGTGATCACCGTTTCCGATCCGGAAATTGCAGGGCTCCGCCAGGCAAACGGAAACACCGCCCCACCAGCTTCTCCAGCCGCTCCTTCAGATTTTAGTTGGCTGCTTGCCATTTTGTGCTAATCCATTCAGCAATCTGGACCCGGTCATCACCGACGCTGCCGCCATCTTTATTCTCTGCGCAAAGCCGGGGAAGTGACACGTTGCAAGTATCACTGTCTCCCTTCAAGAATCTTTCGTCACCAATGGGCAGAAGAATAGTATTTTTGTCGCGTGAGATGAGGGTTCTTCCCAGTCTCACGCAAGGTTCGAAAATCGGACTTGCGGATTCTATCGATTGTATCGTCGAATCTCGATCGAAATCGTCTTTTCTGAACGACTTACGCTCGAAGTTCCGCTGGTGATGGATGGACGCAAATTCGTGGTCCAGGTTCGCTGAATCCACAGGCAGTTTTGCTTTAGCGTTTTGATCCTCGCGTCAGGATTTGATCCACTTCATCGACGATCGCCGTGAATAAGGCAGCCACATCATTATCCAGACGCGCGGTATAAGCTTCGCTCTCCAGAACAGTTGCAGCCTGGGTTCGGATGGTCGTATCAGAGACGGGGATTGCCTCCGTTTCGCCCTCAGGAGGTCGAGTCAACTTTCGTAGATGATGAACTTTCGGTACAAACGCTTGTTCAAGATGTTCATTCAACTCGTGCGAACGGCGCGCCGCTTCACGAATTTTGTCTCGAAGTGTCAATTGATTCAGATTCAGGGATCGCGCCATTGAGATTACCACCTGAAGTGATTTGAAGGGACAATCATTAGATCGTGCGCAGGGTGCTACCGTCAAGATGCTTCTCGACCGTGGCCAACTGTTTTCCGGTTTTATGATCTGTCCGAAGTCATGATTGGGTAATAGTTTTCAGCTTTTCAGGGACAAACATCACTCTGTCGCCGGAATCTTAATGGAATCTTAAAAGTATGCGAATCCTTGTTCTGGCAGACATCCACGCCAATTGGGCGGCCTTGAGCGCAATTCAGGAACGGTTTGACGCCTGCTTTGTACTTGGCGATCTCGTGGAATACGGCGCTGATCCGATCCCGTGCATCGAGTGGGTTCGCCAATGGGCGACTGCGGCCATTCGTGGCAATCATGATCATTCCGTTGCCCAACGAGTTCCGCCACCGGCTGGTTCGGGACTCCGCAGCCTGGCGGCGCAAACCCGACAGCAACACTGGAACATTCTCTCACCAACTCATTTGAAGTATCTGTCGAGATTGCCGGTGACTCAAACACTGCAATTGGGGGGACACCGCTTTCATCTTGTCCATGCCACTCCCCGAGACCCCATGGATGAGTACCTGGCAAACGAACCCGAGACATGGCGAACTCGACTTGCCGGGATCGAATCCGACTTCGTGCTGGTCGGCCATACGCACCTGCAATGCCATTTGGACCTTGGAAAATGGCAACTGGTGAATCCTGGCAGCGTGGGGCAACCTCGCGATGGAGATCCTCGTGCCGCTTACGTGATTATCGAAGATGGCCGAGTCGAACTTAAACGCGTCGCTTACGACATCGACGTCAGCGTCCGCTCACTTAAAAACGCGGGACTGACGCCGGATGTCCTTTCGCTGGCCGAATCGTTGCTCCGCACAGGTGGCCTGCCGAAGTCCTAGGATTCGACGTATGATGGCGGGATTGGTTGCAGCGGGGTTGCTCGCTAAGATTGTGGTTCTCGTCATTTAGACCAACTTTGATGAAGGACCGTTTGCCATGCAGTTTGAGACTCGGTGCGTGCATGTTGGAGTCGACAAGGACTCGGCGTACCTCAGTGCCACGACCCCCATTTATCCGACATCCACCTTTCGGTGGGATGACCTCAAAACAAATCGTGGGTTTGACTACACTCGCAGTGGAAACCCCACTCGCAAGGCGCTCGAAGAGAACCTGGCGGCTTTGGAAGGGGGAATCGACTGCCGAGCGACCTGTACAGGGATGTCGGCCATAGCGGCGACGATGCACATGTTTCAGCCGGGTGATCACGTCATCGCTGGCCACGATATTTATGGCGGAACGTATCGTTTGTTCGATGCTGTGTTCCGCAAAATGGGAATCGAGTTCTCGTTTGTGAAGATGAGTGATCCGGAAAGCGTTCGCAAGGCGATGAAACCTGCGACCAAATGTGTCTGGATCGAAACCCCCAGTAATCCACTCCTGAACATTGTCGATATCGCTGCCATCAGCGCCGTGGCGAAGGCCGGCGGAGCGGTATCGATTGCCGACAATACATTCCTGTCACCGTATCTGCAGCGTCCGTTTGAACATGGCGTTGATATCGTCGTCCATTCGACGACGAAGTACTTGAACGGCCATTCGGACGTCGTGGGAGGCTGCATCATAACTCGTCATCAGGAGCATGCAGAACGGATCAGCTATCTGGTCAATGCGATGGGGCTGGGCTGTTCACCGTTTGATGCATGGCTGGTGCTGCGCGGCGTGAAGACGTTGGGCCCGCGCATGGAGGCTCATCAACGGGGCGCCATGGCGGTGGCCAGATTCCTGCAGGCACACCCTCGCGTCGAGCATGTCTACTATCCGGGGCTGGAAGATCATCCGCAGCATGCGCTGGCCAAGCGCCAACAATCGGGCTTCGGCGCGATGCTCAGTTTCGATCTTCGCGGCGGACGACCTGAGGTGGAGACGGTCCTGAGCAGGCTGAAGATGTTCCAACTGGCAGAATCGCTGGGTGGGGTCGAATCATTGATCGAGTACCCTGACACAATGAGCCACGCCTCAATGGACGAAGCGGCCCGGCGGGAAGCGGGAATCACGGAAAAAACGTTACGTGTTTCCGTGGGAATTGAGCACCCCGAGGATCTGATTAATGACTTCAAACAAGCTCTGGTTGACTGATCGTGGCATCCGTGATCCTGACCAGCAGACCGTGCAATCTGGAAAGCTGGTCGTCGATCTCCTGTGTCAAGTTCTGCTCGATGGCCTCTTCCAATTCTCGGGCTGCTTCTGTGAGGAATGGAAAGCCGGCAGTGCCTCCCGCTCCGGCGAGCCAGTGTGCAAGTTGTGACAGGTTTTGCATGTCGTCCGCCGCTCTGGCCATCTGCATTTCTGCGAGCTTTACAGTAAACCGGTCGGTGAATTCGCAAACAATGTCGGCATAATCAGGATCGTCCATTGGCAAACTGGAGACCATTAGACTTTTGTCGCCAACTTCAGGGATCGCCTCCCGGAATGACACACCGGAGGGATCGGAACCGGCAAGATTCTTGCAGATTTTCTCAATCAATTTATCGGGATTGATCGGTTTAGTCAGATATCCGGAGCAACCTGCCGCGTGGCATCTTTCCGCGTCCCCGCGCATCGCATGGGCCGTCAGCGCCACGATCGGCTTCGTGTATCCGTTGTCTCGCAGACATCTCGAAGCGGTATAGCCGTCCATCAGCGGCATCTGCATGTCCATCAGGATCAGATCAAATTCGCAATCCTGGGCAACCGCGATGGCTTCCGCACCATTGTCAGCCGTGCAGACCTCAGCCCCAGCTCGTTTGAGAACGAGGCGGATGAGCTTGCGATTTGTTTCGCCGTCATCGACAACCAGAATGGAGCAACCATCCAATCGCAGGGATTCGGACGCCTGGACGGACGGTAGATTGGAAATGATGTCGGAAATCGGTCGTTCGAGGACAGGGATTCCGGACAGCGGCCCCGTCGCAATCGTCACGGAGAATATGCTGCCTCGTCCAACCTCGCTCTGAACACTGATGTGACCGCCCAGCCCTTCGGCAATATGTCTGCTGATGGACAACCCCAGCCCAGTACCACCAAATCGACGAGTGACCGAACTGTCCGCTTGCGTGAAGGGCGAGAAAATGGCGTCGCAAACGTTGGCGGGAATCCCGATTCCCGTATCGATAATATCCACCGTCAGTTCGTTGCGCTCGGCGCTCAGTCTGGCGACAGCCTTGACCCCGCCGTGCTCGGTGAACTTGATCGCGTTCCCGACCAGGTTAAGCAGCAATTGTCGAAAGCGCGCGGGATCGCTGTTAATGGACTCGGGGATTGAACCCTGCCAGTCGTATTCCAGAGTCAGTCCTTTTTCCTGGGCTCGGACTCGCATGACCGACATGACCTCCGCAATGATGTCGTGCGGCGAAAAACGAAGATGTTCATACTCCGTCTGCCCCGCTTCGATCTTTGAAAGATCAAGGATGTCGTTGATCAGCGTCAGCAGATGTTCTCCGCTTTGATGGATCGTTTCCAGAAAGTCGCGGCGTTCCAGATCGTCGTTCCGGTCGGCGCCACGTCGTAACAGGTCCGCAAATCCCAGAATGGCATTGAGCGGTGTGCGGATTTCGTGGCTCATGTTGGCCAGAAAGCAGCTCTTCGCATGACTGGCCGCCTCGGCCCGTTCCTTGGCCAACACCAGTTCGGTCTGCACTCGCTTGCGGTGCTCGATTTCTTCCTGGAGCAGAAACGTTCGATCCTCGACCCGATTCTCCAGATCCTTTCGAGCCAATTCCAGTTCCCGTCGAGAGGATTCGACCTGCTCGATCATTCGATTGAACGAAGAATAAAGAACACCCAGTTCGTCGCGCGCATCGGAATGGACTCGGATCGAGTAATCATCGCTGGAAGTAATCTTGCAGGCCGTTTCCGCCAGTTGCAGAATCGGCTTGGATACGGAATCTTGCATCATGGTTCCGAACAGAGTCGCAATCGCCAGTGAAACGGCCATGACCAGCAGCGAGACCTTGGAATAGCTGCTCATCTGATTCCAGATGTCGTGCAGACTTGTGCGCAGGTACACCGTCCCAACTCGAGTCGCCTGTTCGAGAATTGGCTGATAGATCTCCAGGTCACCCCGCGACGTCGTAAAGATGCCTTCCTTTTCCGGAATGCGAAGCGGTGCGAGTACATCGACGGAATTCGCGTAGATCGCAATTTGTTCTCCGGCGGCGTCATACAATCCGGCTGCGTCGATGGTCGGCTGGGAACGAAGCGATCTCAATAGTTCGTCGGCTTGATCATGCTGTCCCATGGCCACGACGACAGAACTGTTATAGCTGAGAAGCTCCGCCTGCATTGTCAGTTGACGAATCTTGGAATCGCGCAGCAGGCGCAGATCGTTCAACAGGAATCCCGCGCATGCCAACGACAGTGCCAGTCCCACTGTCACGGCGGACAGTAAAATCAATTTGCTGCGAAGATGCAGGTTGCGAATCCAGAGCATTCATGAGTCCTTCGCAAGGATCGACACGTTCACCAGGCGCACGTCGATCTTTAATTGCTGGCGATCGGCGGCGCGCAGATTCAATTCCAGGATGGATTCGTCTCCGTTCTTAACGACGCTCAAAACACCCCCCGACTCCGCAAACCCTTCAAAGTCCCCGATCGTCAGTACGCACTTTCCAGAGGCCATTTGGATTGCCTGCCGGACCAGTTCCTGTTCACACGAACGCGCAATCAGCAGAGCGTGGCAGTTGGAGATTTCGGCGGCATTCGCAAATCGACGAAGTTCGACGGTGCGCCCCTGAATCTTCCGTTTGCCTTCGACGTAGGGGGTCAGCATCTCTTCCTGTGCTTCGGAAAGCTTTCCGAGCACGCCGATGATGAATGGCGCGTCCTCCGCGTCGAACGACTCCTTCGGCCATGTCACGAAAGCCAGAGCCGAAATGGCCATGGAACTGGGACCGCGCGCGAGAGAGCGCGCCTGACAACTCAGATTGCGGTCTCGACAGGAAGCCAAAGTCGAGAATCCGATCATCAGCGTTGCTGAAAACATCAGTACGCACTTGGCCGGCGTCGACAATTCAGTATGCATCTGATCATCCCTCCAGCTCGCTCATTCGGTGTCAGCAAGGTCCATCTGTGTTTGTACGATGCGATCTCGTTGGGCGAAGAACGCGTCGATCACTTTGGGATCAAAGTGAGATCCGCTTTCGGCCCGCAGGATGTTGAAGCACCTGTCAATTGGATAGGCCGGCTTGTACGGACGATGACTGCTGAGCGCATCGAACACATCCGCCACTGCGGTAATGCGTCCTTCCAGCGGAATATCCTCGCCGGCCAACCCCAGTGGATAGCCCGTGCCGTCCCAACGCTCGTGATGTGTCAGTGCGATCCGCGCGGCCATGCTCAACAGCGGCGATCTGGGAGCGTTCAATATTTGCGACCCGATCTGAACATGCTGCCGAAGCTTTTCCCATTCCCGTTCGCTCATCTGCTCGACAATCTTTCGGCCGAACAGTGTGTGTTTCTGCATCCGCTCAAATTCTTCCGGAGTCAACTTGCCCGGCTTGAGCAGTATCTCGTCGGAAACGCCAATCTTGCCCACATCGTGCAGTTGGGCGGCTTGTTCCAGCATGATGACAGTGTGGGCATCCAGTCCCAATGCATCACCAATGATCCCTGCATAGCGACCCACTCGTTCGACATGTCGCCCCGTGTGATCGTCGCGATATTCAACCGCTCTGGCCAGGCAGTGAATCAGGTCCATCCGGGATGATTCCAGTTCAGCCGTCCGTTGCCGCACAGCCTCTTCCAGAGAGCGCGCATGATCGCGCAGAGAGTCGTGATATTTCTTGATCTCCAGGACGTTACGCACGCGCGGCGCCATTTCACTGGGATCAATCGGTTTCGTCAGGAAGTCCGTCGCACCCAGATCCAGTACTGTCAATTTGGTGGTGCGATCGCTGGAGGCGGTCAGAATCAGAATCGGAAGATGCGACAATTCCGCATGGTTCCGAATCAGCTTCAGAATGTCTACACCGCTGACAATCGGCATCATCACGTCAAGAATGACCAGATCGGGGCGCTCTTGCAGAATGACCGCGATGGTTCGAGTGGAATCCGTCAGGCCGATACAATGATTGTAACCAAGTTCGTTCAGATACTTCTGGCAGACCTTCACGTTGATCGGTTCATCGTCCACAACCAGGATCTTCGATGCCAGCAACGAAGGATCGAGTTGCCGCATTGTTAGACTCGATGACAGCGAGCGTGTTCCGGACTTTGCATCGTCCGGGCGCGCCCTGTCGGCAGACAATCCCGTTGATGATTCGATGCCGAAGGCGCTCCGAAGATCACTCATCAAAAAATCGACGTGCGGTGCGACAACTGTACCCATGGATTTCATCCGAATGAATCGCGCGGAACTCATTGACCAAGTCTCCGCACAAGAACCTTCCGATAGAACTCTAGTTTGCCGTTTCAGGGGAATTCGGATCGGTGTGATGGATTTCGGCATCGTCTCCGACTGTGCCGGTCGCGATAGCAGTTTTGACGACCCATCCGAATTCATGGGTTCGAATGATTGTTGGGTCTGTAACGTGAAATCAGTGCGAAGTGGATGGGTAGTCAGCCCAGAAAACGTCCTGCGTGCGTTCCTTGTTCCATTGATTCCACGTTCCGCAAATCGCTCGACTCGGTTGAAGTTCTGTGAACCCGGTCCGACAATCCGTGTCTGTTGAATTACTGCATTCTGTCCTGAAAGCCGCGTCTCCGATGAGTTTTTTCCGTCCTGAAATTGATCGCATTGCCGGGTATGTGCCGGGTGAACAGCCGCAAGATTCCGGCTGGACCAAGCTGAATACCAATGAGAATCCCTATCCACCATCACCCCGAGTGATCGAGGCAATCACCGCATCCGCACAGGGAAAGCTGAATCTGTACCCCGATCCGCTGGGAACGAAATTCCGCCGAGCTGCGGGAAATATTCTCGGATTCGATCCTGATTGGATTCTGCCGGGCAACGGCAGCGACGAAATCCTGACCATCCTAACCAGGTCATTCGCCGCACCAACAGACCAGATCGCCTATCCGTACCCCAGTTATATCCTGTACGAGACGCTGGCCGATCTGCAGGGGTCCAGGCACGAGCGCATGCTGCTGGAACCGGACTGGTCTTGGGACTTCGAAAAGATCGGCCCGATCATCGAACGCAGCAAACTGATCTTCGTCCCCAATCCCAATTCTCCTTCGGGAAATCGATGGACCTGGGACGACCTGATCGCACTCACCCCCGCTCGCGGTGTGCTGGTCCTGGATGAAGCTTACGGCGACTTCTGCGATTCACCTCATCGCGGAGAGCTACTGAACAGTACGGCCGGCAAGCAGGTTGTCGTGACCAGGACATTCAGCAAAAGTTACAGCCTGGCAGGCATCCGATTCGGCTTCGCGATCGCACATCCGGACGTGATCGCGGGATTAAGAAAGATGAAAGACAGCTACAACTGCGACACACTGTCACTGGCCGCTGCAACAGCCGCCATCGAAGATCAGGACTGGATGCGGCAAAACACCGAGCGAATTCGCGCCACCCGATCTCGATTGAGTTCAGCGTTGTCTGCACTCGGTTTTGACGTCGTCCCCAGCCAGACCAATTTCGTCTGGGCAACTCACCCCACCGGCCAGCACAAGGCTCAATACGAAGCCTTGAAATCAAGACGAATCTTGGTGCGCTACATGTCCTTTCCTGAGGTCTCCTGGGCTCCGGAGCAGAAGCTCGATGGGCTTCGAATTACGATCGGTACGGACCCAGAGATTGATACACTGCTGGCGGCGCTGCTGGAAATCGCCTGACATACTACGATTGGCACAAGGGAAGCAAGATGCCTCGGACCGCGAAAATCGAACGAAATACGGCAGAAACCCAAATCGTGCTGGTTCTGAACCTGGACGGTTCAGGTGCAGCACACATCGAAACCGGCGTTGGATTTCTGGATCATATGCTGACGTTGTTTGCCAAGCATGGCCTATTCGATCTGGAAGTGATCGCCAAGGGTGACCTGCACATTGATGCTCACCATACGACGGAAGACGTCGGAATCTGCCTGGGAAAGGCATTGGCTCAGGCCGTGGGTGACAAGCAGGGTCTGACGCGGTACGGTTCGATGACCCTGCCGATGGAAGAAACGCTGGTCACTTCCGCACTCGACCTGAGCGGGCGGATAAAGTTCATCTACAAGGTCGAATTCCCGACGGAAAAGATCGGCGAGTTCGACACGGAACTGGTGGAAGAGTTCTGGCAGGCGGTCTCTTCGAATGCGCTGATGAATCTGCATCTAGTCCTTCACCACGGTACAAACAGCCACCACATTTCTGAGGGTCTGTTCAAGGCAACAGCCCGCGCCCTGCGACAGGCAACGACGATCGATCCACGCCAGACGGGCGTGCCGTCGTCAAAGGGAACGCTTTGAAGCATTAACTTTCAGGATACTCACCGATGATGAGGCAACGCTTTCGACGACTGTGCGGATCTGCAGCCATACTCTTCATTTTTGAATGGACGGGGTTTGCAGTAGCAGAGGATCTGACTCCCCGGCAGTTGCTCACCCAGTCCAAACGTATCATGTTCCTGGGAGACAGCATCACTTATTCGGGGCAGTACATCGCGAGCTTTGACGCGTGGCTGGTCACTGAACTGCGTGACAAGGCACCCAAGCTGATTGACTGTGGTCTTCCCAGTGAAACAGTGTCGGGACTGAGCGAGGACGGTCATGCAGGAGGCCAGTTCCCTCGCCCGGATCTGGCTGAACGATTGAATCGAGTTCTGAACGAAGTCAAACCGGATCTGGTGATTGCCTGCTACGGGATCAATTGCGGCATCTACGAACCATTCGACGACACTCGACTGGCCCGCTATCAACACGGAATGAAGCACCTGAAGGCTGCCGTGGAAAAGGCCGGTGCGATGTTCGTCGTGATGACGCCCCCCTTCTATGATGACGTGCGATCTCCAAGGAAGTTCTCCTACAACGAAGTGCTTGATCGGTACAGTGACTGGCTGCTGGATCAGCGCAAACAGGGATGGAACGTGATCGATCTTCACGCCCCGATGACGCAGGCCATCGCCGAGCGGCGGAAAACCGAGCCGCAATACACCATGCAACCGGACGGAGTTCACCCGAACGACGACGGTCATTGGTTCATCGCTCAGCAGGTGATCCGCTGGGCGGGCGACGAGAAGGCCGCCAGTTCCGCGTCACCAAAACAGATGCTTAGCGAACGTCATGTCTCTGATTCTTTGTTGCCGCTCGTTCAGCAACGATTGAGCGTCCTGCGCGACGCCTACGTTTCGGCCGCCGGTCACCTTCGCCCAGGAGTTGCAAAGGGATTGCCGGTGGCCGAGGCGGAAGCCAAAGCTGCCGAGCTTTCGGTCAAGATTTCTGCACTACTCGATCAGCTGCCGAAGTGACCGCAATGCCGGGGACATGTGTGCGACTTGTATTGAATACCATTGCATTGGAATTCAGGCTTCAGCCTGTTCCGGAACAACCTGAAACCTGAACTCCAAAACGACGGTCAGCAGCGCCGCGTTACTTGACCCGCTCCCAGGTTTGTAGAGACTCCACGCTTAATGGGTAGCGAGGGTCAAACCAACTCCATTGACTGTCCTTTCCACGCCAGTTTCGAATAATTTTTGGGTTGGTGAAGTAAATCTTGCCGTCACGGACTTCCCAGTTGGCAACGGATCGGTCGAAATCGGTCACACGTTCGCGCATGTTCCAGCCCTTGCGTTTGGAACTGAGTTCCCAATCGACGCTGACCGTATGGTCAAGCCGAAAGACAAGCTTCGTCGTGTAATACTCCTCAGAGTCTCCATAGTGCTTGCCCTCCTTCTGACTGGCCAGTTGCCACGTCCCCACGATGGGTTCTGCGATCGTCAGTTGCAGACTCCATTCTTCTTCGGCAGAACCAAGTCGCGGTCCGTTCTTCATCCGCAGACCCTTGGCCTTGGTCCCGCCGACGTTACCGATATAAATGTATGAGGCCGTTGCAACAATCAGTTCCGCACCCGTCTGAGACCACGTTCCCGTACTGAGCAGCTTGCCGTCGGGATCCTTGAATTTCAGCATTCCGTCACCATCGAATTCCACGACAACTTTGGTGGCGCCCAACGTTCCCATGCCTCGCTTTCCGGAGACTTTCTGAATGTCGTTTGATGTCGACGCTTCAACGTCCGCCAGAAACCTGGAAAAAACCGGTAGCTCAACGGCGGTCGATTCTTGTTTGCCGTTCGCAATTTGCAAGACAGCAGAGACCGCGACATCTGACGTGGTCCCCGGCGATTCTGAGTCCGGTGGTTTGGGAACAGGTCCATCCTCCTTCCGTTCCGCCGAGATCAGGATCACTGCCAGTTTCCATTCGTAGTCCTCGATCGGCGTATATGCACTCCACGCTCGAAGCGCAACCACGCGATTGTTCGCATTCTGCTCTGACGATTGCAGGCTGTCGAATTTGAAGTCATCGGGAGCATTCTTCAGCGAATACGACACGCCCCACTGATTCGGTATCTCCGCGCGTTTGATCACTCGCACCTGCTGGGCCAGCGCTGTCGAACTGCCGATGAATGCGACGACGGCGAGCAGCCACAAGATACGCCAGAGACGGAGCAACGAACACATCCTTGGCCTCATAGGTGTGGTCAGAAAGTCGCAGCAAAACAGCAGTAAAATAGCCTACTGCGAGTCTAAGACTGTTCCCGCCGATCCGCCAGATGAATAGATTGAATTCCCGACAGCCTGATAAGAATCCGCCGAAGTAAATCCTGGCGATAAATGGTGTCCAGTGTCGTCCTACATACCAAGGGGCCAAAAGCAACAACCACCTTGGCCGCCATAGCAGCAAAAGTAGCCCCAATCTACGTCCTGACTCCCAACGGGTCTCCCTTGGGTTTCGTCAATTTCTGACTGGTCCTGCGCGTCAGCATCTTGAGAATTGGCTCGTAGCACGAGTGCGGCAATGCGGCACTCGTGAAATCGCTGCCAAATTCGCAAGTAGCCACGGCAAACCCCCTGCGCCTCCACAATCTTGCGGACGGCTTCAGAGCACGAGTCTTGACCGTGCAAGACTCGATGGGCACAGCAGAATCCCTTGCGAGGCGAGACGTATCGCTGGTAGAGGCCAATCAGCCAGATCGCGAATTGAACATCTAGAGCTTTGTCACAGCTTGATCTTCTGATCATGTGCTGCTTCCCTGAAGCAGTGCTGTCGCAAGGGAGTCTGAAAAACACTGTTTGACGCAAAGCCGTCAAACAGATGGGCACCCGAATTCTTAGCAGTGACACAGCACTAAACGCAAGCGACTTCCACTTCGGCTTCTTCTTCCGCATCGCCTGATGTGCGTCCGGTCGTCTTCAAGGGAATCCGATCATCCACATCGTAAGCCAGTCGGCAGAATCGCAACGCCTTAATCGCCCACCACGTGGGATCCAGCTCCCACCATTGATGACCGGCCGGCGCCACATGCGGATGAGCGTGATGATTGTTGTGCCACCCTTCGCCATAGGCCCAGATCGCCACCCACCACAAATTGCGGCTTTCATCGCGAGTGTCGTAATTACGGTAACCCCACAGATGAGTTGCCGAATTCACGCACCACGTCCCGTGGTACACCATCACCATCCGCATACACAAACCCCACAGCAACATCGGCAACCCGCCGATCGCATAAAGGACGACGCCCGAGACAACCAGCCATAGGAAGTAGGTTTTTTCGAAGAACTGCAACATCGGATCGTTCATCAGGTCCGGAGCGTACTTCTTAAATAAAGCCTGCTGCTGAGCCGGCGTCCGCTTGATGAACAACCAGGTCAAATGCGACCACAGCGCAGTGATCAACGGTGAATGTGGGTCGCCTTCGTGATCGGATTTCTGGTGATGCAGTCGGTGAGTCGTGGCCCATACCAATGGTGAACCCTCGCCCGACAGTGATCCAGCGACCAAGGTGAAGAATCGGGCCGGCGCGACCAGCTTCAACGACTTGTGCGAAAGGAACCGGTGATAACCCAGGCAGATACCGATGCTGGCTGTAAACCAGTGCAGCACGAATGCGGTCGCCAGCGATTGCCAGTTGAAGAAGAATGGCGCCGCGATAGCCCCAGCATGCATCGCCACCATCCAAACCACCACAATCCAATCGACATTGTTCCACGTCAGACGATCGGGCAGCCACGGACCCCAGACGGGTTCAGGCTTCGAGGAAATCTGTTCTAGAGCAGGAGCCGGCTTTGGAGTATTTCGAGCCGCATGTTTTCGACTGCGACGAGACGGAGTTGAAATTGACATGGCGTTCCAATCATTGGTTAGAGTTCGTCGAACGGACCGAAGCAACTCCTTTGCTTCGAACCTGGCCGCGGACAAACTTCGTCGAATGCCAAGTTGGAGGAAGTCTATCCGAACATCGGCAATCGAGTGTCAACGATCCGTCATGTCTCTGTCAAAGTTTTGTCAACGACGTAAGTCGTTTTGAAAACATCTGTTGCGACGCGCCGAAAGCATTGATTACGGCTCCGTAAATCGACGTCGAAGTCGCTTTTTCTTCGGTAAAGCCAATCAATGCCTTGCGACAGGATTACGCGTGCATTCCCAGAGCAAAACGGCCGCAGCGGCGGAGACATTCAACGATTCGACGGCCCCGCAACCTGGAATTGTCACCAGGCGATCGCATTCATCGGCCACTTCAGGGGCCAGTCCTTCCTCCTCGTTCCCCAGGACAAGCGCGACGGGCTTCCGTGTGGAGAAGAAGATGTCCGGAGATCCACCTTCCGTGGAGGCTCCTACGACGTCGTAAAAAGCCCGGATGTCACGCAGGAACACGTCCATGTGCCGCACGATAAACACTTCCATGCACTCCATCCCTCCTGCAGCAACGCGGTAGCTGGCGTCCGACGGAAGAGCGGCCAGCGGATGATCGGCCAGGATTAATTTGGTGAACCCAAAAAATGCAGCCGATCGTACAATCGCCCCCAGATTGTGGGGGTTTCCAATGCAGTCCAGAATCAGCAGCGGCTCGCCACGGCTGGCCCATTCACGAACTTCCTCCAAATGAGGCGGACGGAACGGCTCGCGTTCGATCACCGCCACAATCCCGCCATGATGGACCGAGCCGGAAATCCGCTCCAGATCCTCCACCTCGACACAACGATACGCCGCACGGGCCTCGGCCAGCGTTCGGCAGATATCCCCGATCTGCGGTGCAATATCCTGAGTAAAGAACAGCCGCTTGATGGACAACGGATCCGACTCAAAGCGCGATCGAACAGCGCTCAGGCCACAAATCGAAACTTCCTTCAGACGCATGAATTCTCTACTAACAAAAAGCCCTGTCGCCCCGCAAAAGGAAAGCCAATCGCAAGAACGAATAACTTGCGCAGATCACGATTGGATCAATGCGCGACTCATTTTCTTTTGGCGTTCCACACTCCTGTCGCTCCGCGAAAGGACTGCATTCTACCGCCTCAGACCAGAATCTCCGTCACGATCTTGCCATGGACATCGGTCAGGCGGAAGTCGCGGCCCTGTAATCGATATGTCAGCTTTTCGTGATCGATCCCCAGCAGGTGCAGGATCGTCGCGTTCAAATCGTGAACGTGAACCGGTTTTTCCGTGATGTTGTAACTGAAATCGTCTGTCTCGCCATGCACGATCCCGGGCTTGATTCCACCACCAGCCATCCACATCGTGAAGTTGCGAGGATGATGGTCGCGGCCGTAGTTGTCCTTGGTCAGCGTTCCCTGACTGTAGACAGTACGGCCAAACTCACCTCCCCACACGATCAGCGTATCGTCCAGCATCCCGCGCTGCTTCAGGTCTTTGATCAACGCCGCACAGGGCTGATCGGCCGCCTTGACCAGTTGCCGGATCGAGCCGGGAAGTCCCCCGTGATGATCCCAGCCTCGCAGGAAGACCTGCGTGAAGCGGACGCCGCGTTCGGCCATGCGTCGCGCCAACAGACAGTTATACGCGAACGAACCCGGTTGAGTGACTTCGTCGCCGTACATTTCCAGAACATGTTTCGGTTCCTTGGAGATGTCGGCCAGTTCGGGAACGGACGTCTGCATCCGAAACGCCATTTCATACTGGGCGATTCGAGCGGCAATTTCCGGGTCGCCCACTTCCGCCAGCCGCTCCTGATTCAGTTCACCTAGTCCATCCAGCATCTGGCGGCGAACATCGGCCGTCACCCCGGGCGGGTTCGACAAGTACAGCACCGGATCGCCCGACGAACGGAGCGACACGCCCGCGTGCTTTGTCGGCAGGAATCCGGATCCCCACAGCCGCGAGAAGAGTGCCTGTGTCTGTCCACCCTGAGCCAACCGCGAGATCAGTACAACGAATGCGGGCAGGTCATCGTTCGGACTGCCGATGCCGTAGGACAGCCATGCCCCCAGCGAGGGGCGACCGGGGATTTCACTTCCCGTCGTGATGAATGTAATGGCCGGATCATGATTGATCGCATCGGTATGCATCGACTTCACGATGCAGATGTCGTCGACCATTCCTGCCATGCTGGGGAGCAGCTCGCTGACCCAGGCGCCATGCTGGCCATGCTGAGCGAACTTGAAGATCGATGGGGCGCACGGGAAGCGCGATTGTCCCGACGTCATCGTCGTGATCCGCTGCCCATTCCGGATGGATTCTGGTAGATCCTTGTCATAGTACTCACCCAGTTTCGGCTTATAGTCCCACAGATCCAGTTGTGACGGCCCATCGGCCATAAACAACCAGATGATCCGCTTGGCCTTGGGAGCATGATGCAGAGCCGGCATGACGCCCTGCGTCGCCATATTTCCGCCTGCGGCCAATTCATTGGCGAAGATGCTGGGATTCAGGCACGCCCCCAGCGCCGCCCCTCCCAATCCGCACGCCGACCGCCCAAAAAAGTGCCGACGAGTCATCGCCAGTTTGTATTCAAGAAATGGGTCCATAATTCGATTTCCTCAATTGAGCATGTCTTCTGATTCAAATAGTGGTCAGCCTTCAGGCGTGTTCACCAAATCCTGCAGTCGCGCGCCGAGTTCCGGCACGAATCGGGTACACCAGGTGGCATCGATCAATTCTATATCCAGCATGTCGCGCAGATGCGTTCGATCTTTATCCCGAAAGGACGTCAATTTCATGCGAACCAGAGCTTCGAGCGAAATCGCTCGAAACTGCCCCAACCATTCGGACTCATCGACGCTTGCGGCCGGTTCCACATACTCCTCGCGAACTTTTTCTCCGGCGAAGATGACATGTACGGCGTCTCGAAGCTTCCCGTCTGGTCCATCCAGAAACATGGTGACGCCCAGGGATTGGCGAGGGCAGAACCCTGCTGCCGACATTGCTGACGTCGCCGCCTCCAGGTCATCACGATTGAGCAGGATATCGACGTCACGCGTGTTCCTGACGGCCGATTCATCGATAGTTGCAACCCAGGCAGCAACCGCGTTCCCACCAATCACGGCGTACTTCACCCCGGCCACATCAAGCGCATTCGCCGCCCGCAGCAGTCGTTCTCGCACCTTCTCCACGGCATATACCATCCGGTCGAGGATTGAGGTTGGTTCCATAGTTACTGCCACCGTGTCCATCACTACTTCGTAATCGTTTCATCCAGATTGATCAGCAGATTGGCAATCATCGTCCAGGCTGCGTGTTCGGCTGGATCAAGATCCATTGCTTTGGGTGAATCCCCATAGGTCAGCAGCTTGTCCGCACCCGGTTTGTCAGCCGTAAACACTTCCAATTGCTTTTGCAGACATCTTTGAAGAACATCCAGCTCCTTCGACGTCGGAGTGCGAGCCGTCGTCAGGCGGAAACCGTACGTCAGACGTTCCAGTGGCGTCGAGCCACCTTCTTTCAACATGCGAGCCGCCAGCTTGCGAGCGGCTTCGACGTATTGCTTGTCGTTCATCAGCGCCAGCGCCTGCAGCGGCGTGTTCGTCCGCGGGCGTCGCACGGTACAGTTCTCACGAGACGGAGCATCGAACGTCGCCAACAGTGGTGGAGGCGATGTCCGTTTCCAGAACGTATACAGACTGCGACGATACAGACTTTCGCCGCTGTCCTGCTTGAATTCCCGCGTGTTGCTGCCGACGAAGGCGACCGCTTCCCAGACTCCTTCTGGCTGGTACGGCTTGACACTTTTGCCCCCTTCCCGTTCAACCAGCAAACCGCTGATCGACAGGACCGAATCGCGAATGACTTCCGCATCCAGACGGAACCGCGGTCCACGGGCCAGCAATTGATTGTCCGGATCCTTGCTCAGCAATGTCGCAGGAACCTTGGACGACTGCCGGTACGTTCCTGACATCACGATCATCTTGTGCATCGCTTTCACGTCCCAACCGGTCCGAATGAACTCGGTAGAAAGCCAGTCGAGCAGTTCAGGATGAGTCGGCCAGACACCCTGAGCACCAAAGTCCTCGGCCGTTTTCACTATCCCCGTTCCGAAGAACTGCTGCCAGTACCGGTTCACAATGACTCGGGCCGTCAGTGGATGATTCGGCGAGACCAGCCATTCCGCCAATCCCAGACGATTTCGAGGTGCTCCCTCGGGCAAGGGAGGCAGAATGCTGGGGACGCCCCGTTCAACCTTTTCTCCCTTCTTGTCGTAGGCGCCGCGAATCAGCAGAAATGCCTCGCGCGGCTGAGCCAGGTCGCCGCTGATCATCGTCGCGGGAATCGCGGCGTCGATATCCTTCTTCTGCTTTTCATAGTCCGCAACTTTAGTCGCCAGCGCGGCAAACGTCGGTCGAGTGGCCGGGTTGATCTTCTGCAGGAAGTACTCCCGCAATTGCTTCTGCTGATCTGGATTCCGTTTGTCCCGCTCAACCTTCAGCGCCTCCTGGACCGGACCGGGAAGCTCCTTCTTGGGAGTCGGCAGTTCCGATTGTTCCCAGGCGACCTGCGAATCGAATTCGGTCTGCACCGGGATCGTAAACGTCACCACGCCGGCGCGGTCCCAATGACAGGTGCCGCCGAACTGTGTAAACGCCCAGCCATTCAGCGTGGCTCCGGCGTTCAAACCAACATGCGCGGCACTCACTTCCAATCGAACCCAGCCGCCCGCCTGTGGCAAGTCGCCCATTTGACGTTTCGCCGCCGTGTTTGCAGCGCCAAATGGAATCGCAGCGGGATCACCCCAGTTGGCACGATGTTCCCACTGCCCGTCGTTGAACTGCAGCATGACCGACTTCGGCGGGTTGGCTGGATCGAGGTACACGTACGCAAACAGGACGTCCCCTTCACCAATCTTCAAACCCGGATTAGCTCCCGTGAAGTAGTGCTGAGACAAACCGGTCGCTGTCCGTGTCGATGACTTTTCCCCCGAAAAGACCGGCCCTTCACCTTTCGTCACGAATTTCCACGGAGTGTCTCCCTGCTGTTGCGCCCCGGCCGGCAGATCGTCGTCGATCCAAACAAAGTCCTTGCGAAGGACGCTTAGGGCGTCGGCGGCCGGGACCGTCCCTTGCTGCGGGTCGACGTACTGGATCTTCGCCAGTTCCGCGACGATCTGCTGATTCGTCGAGGCAATTTGACCGTCCAGTTCCTTCATCTTCGATGTGTCGGATTCCCGAGGCAGTTTCAGGATCGGCGGTGGCAACAGGGCGTTGCCGTCCATTGCATCGTCGGCCATCGAAAAGAAGAACGAGTACAGCGAATAGAACTCCTTTTGCGAGATGGGGTCGAACTTATGGCTGTGGCAAACGCAACAGTTCAACGTCAGCCCCAGCCAGACTGTGGAGAGTGCCTCCGTTCGATCGACGGCGTACCGCACCAGGACTTCGTCGTTGATGGAACCCCCTTCGCTGGTGGTCACGTTGCAGCGATTGAAGCCCGAAGCGATCTTCTGCGACGTCGTCGCGTTGGGGATCAGGTCACCCGCAAGTTGCTCGATCGTGAATTGATTAAACGGCTTGTTGGTGTTGATGGCATTGATGACCCACTCGCGGTACGGCCAGAGAGACCGTTCGTTGTCGAGGTGCAATCCGTGAGTATCCCCGTATCGCGCGGCGTCCAGCCAGATCCGGCCCTGGTGCTCGCCATATCGAGGCGACATCAACAAACGATCGACAACTCGTTCGTAGGCTTCAGGCGATCCGTCCGCCAGAAACGCGTCCACTTCCGCCGGAGTGGGCGGCAGTCCGATCAGATCAAACGTGGCTCGACGAATCAGAGCCACCTTGTCCGCTTCGGGCGATGGCTCCAATCCGGACGATTCCAGTCGTGACAAGATGAAATTGTCGATGCTGTTGCGAATGTGACCAGCGAATTTCGTCGTCGGAGGATCTCGGCGAACCGCAGACAGAAACGCCCAGTGACCCTGGTAATCCGCTCCCTCGGCAATCCATTGTTTCAATGTCTCGATTTCGATCGACGTCAAACTTTTGCCGCTGGCCTTGGGAGGCATCTGTTCGTCGGGATTCTGCGAAGTGATCCGCTTGGCCAGTTCACTGGCGGAAATGTCCTGCGGGACAATGCCGACATGGCCGGATTCCAGCTTCGCGATCGCCCCCTCGCGCTGATCGAGCCGCAGTCCCCCTTCGCGATGCTTGGGATCAGGCCCGTGACACAAATAGCAGTTGTTCGACAGGATGGGCCGGATGTCGCGGTTGAATTCGATTTTCTTGTCGGCCGCCGCGGAGACAAACCCCGCGCCAAGAGTGCCAAAACCGACGACAAACAAAGGGAGCAACCGACGGACCATCGAAGAAACCTCCGCAAGCGGATGATGCGAATCACTCGGCAAGGAAAACAGGCAGGCAGAAAACGGGGGGCGAACCACATCAGTATCAACTGATTGAACCAGCAAAGTCAAATCGCATCGTCCGATTGTTCCACCGACCAATCCGTGCAGGTCGCCACCTCACCTTCGGCGCGGGTCTCCCGCCCCTGCCAGAGCCCCCGACCACGAGCCTCCAAAGGCACTGCAGATCACCGACGTAACTCCCACAAGTTGCCATCCGAAACCCCCGCCGAAACCGCTGATCGAAGCTCTTAAACCTGCTGCGCCCAATCGACGTAACTTTTCAAAATGACGTCCGAACGACTGGCGCTTGGGGGCGAATTTCAACGGGGATGCACAATTCGCTGAAAATGGCAGTAACTGATTTCCCAAACGCATGTTACGTCCGTTCTCAGTCGTGCATCGCGGTTGACTCGAACGAACTCACTTTTTAACGCAACAAGAGTCACGGTTTCACGATACGCCTTATCGATGTCATTTTCACTCATTGAACGCGTGTCAAAGTCCACTTACCTCAATTTTCCGGCCTGAAGGAATCCGTCACGTTGCGGAATAATGCGTTCGGCGGTTCCTGATCGCCGTGGATATCCTCGCACGCGGAGCGACGCAGACGCTCCTACCCCGCCCCAGCCGGAATCGAAGAATTCCGCTGCGCCTGATTTAACTCAGATTTTCAAAGAACAGACCAACACGGCGGGGTGGATGCAGTCGTTAACTGGCGGTGGACGCGACCTGTCGAGAAGAAGAGGATCTCTCAAAAAGTAGCCCTGTCACTCCGCCGACAGGATAGCCGAGTAAAGTTCGACACAGATTTCTGATTTGCGATTACAAATAGGGTGACGCGTTTATCGGCGATCCTGTCGCGGAGCGACAGGACTACCATCAATGAGCGACCGCACCCCGGCGACGACGTTCGTTATTTCATGAACGCACCGGACAAATATAGTACACTATTTTATCCGCAGTTGCAAGAGGGTCGTCGGGAAAAATCGGACGATCAGACGGATTCGAGACAAATCGTTGGCTCGTCACCCGAGCGGCGGAATGAAAAGCCCCCTGGTGAAAGCGGCGAACTGTGGATCTCTCTTCTCCACTTTCTACGCTCCACTTTCTCGCCCTCGAGTTTCGTCGGATTTCCGGAACTCGTCGTAAGGTTTGGGGGTTCAAATCCAGAAATCCCAGAAAACATAGATGTTTTTTAGTTGTCTTCGCCGCCTGGGCCTAAAAGACACAATGTCTTTATTTCGACAAAACTCCCCTCCCCCAAGGAGCAGTCGGACAAAAACGAACCCTCAATCGCAACACCTACCAACTGTCGCTTTCGGACCGTTCCTCACATTGATTACGGTGAACAGTCCATTCATCACTGATCAAGAGGGCGGCCTGGTCAAGGGGTCGGCTGTGCCATCGGCGTTCACCGATTTCTCGGTCCGGCGTTGTTGGAATCCGCCTGCGAACAGTGTTTGGCGCACGACCACGGCAATATCCGCAGACGGGACTCCTCGCTTCTGGAGTTCCTCGCACGCGGCAGCAAAGATTGGCTCGGAGTTCGCAGTCGCCGAGATCTGCTGAAGTTGATCGTGGACATTTCCCGAATTCACAAACGCGCCGACCATAATACTTCCCTGAGCCCTTCAGGACTTGTGATGTGTTGTCGACCGAACGCCGGGCGGCGCTGGAAGCTTCGCTTCGGCGCTCTGGCCCAGGCTGATTTGTGATGACCTTTCAGGCCGAAAACAAGCTTGCCGATCTTCTCTTCTTGTACCAGCAAAGGGCGATAAGCTGCCGTCGTCTTTCCGACAACAGCGACAACTCAGTTCTTGATCGACAGATGGTAGCGCAAGCCGGTCTGATCCAGTGACTCGCCCGGCAACTGGCTCGTCAGTACCGCCGACTCTCCTTCTTTCTTGTACTCGAAAGATTTTCCGGTGCCGGGATCGAGTGGCAGCGGGACGATGACCACGTCATCGAGCTTTTCCGGCAGACGGCCTTGGACTGCGGCATGCATCCGCAATGCCTCGATCACCTGCAGTGCCGCCAGTTTTCGCTGAAGCAGCACGTCCCGGAAGTTCACTCTCTTGATTGCCGGCAGCAGATAGCGCGGCAGCCAGGCGGCTTCGATGTCTGGCAGCGATTTCAAGGTCTTATCGAGACCGTCCAGCCCCTGACGTTGCCAGCCAGCCAAGTATGTCGACTTGAACGCGTCGTCACTGAGTTCGCGATAGTAGTTCCGGATGTGAAGCAGCAGCACTTGAGAAGCGGGCATGGCCCCGATCTGCGCCTCCGACAACCCAACGACATCGGCGAGGTATTTCTTCGCAATGGGCAGGTCTGGTGACTTGGATGCCGGATCGCTGGAACTCGTACCTGGCTTCAGCGCGGTGTAATTCGATGAACCTGCACCGTCGCCCTGAATAAACGCCTCGCGCTGGTTGCGGAACTGCGCCAATGTCGCATCCCATTGTTCAGGAACCCGCGATCGGTCCAGGTCCGCGAGGATCGGAAACTGCCGTTCAATCAAGGTGAGTTCGAATTCGTAATCATGCCGCAGGTCGAGCATCGGTCGCGGAAGGACCGACAATGCCCAGTAAAGATTGGGCGCATTCGAACATTGAATGAGTTCCAGCGTGCAATCGGTAAACTGATTCGCAACGGCGATCGCGACCAGGCTGGTCACCAGGAACGGGCCCTCGTTGATCTGCTGGCTGAAGGAAAAACCAGTTTCCAGCGTACGAACGGCGTCGGCATAGCGTCTTTCCGCGATTTCCGTGCGCGCTTTGAGGACAAGCATCGGAGCGTGCAGGCGCATCTCTTGCATATCGGGCAACAGCAAAGCAATTGGGTTCTCAATCTCCAGGGTGTAATTCCATTCGGCCGTATTTCGCCGCGCCCCCAAATCGAATTGCCCAAAATAATACGCGTAGCCGCCGAGGTACTTTTTGACTTCGACCAGAGGAAGCTTTTCCAAAGGAAGCTCGTTCCAGGCGACGGGCTTTTCGCGCAGTTCGTCTCGGCGGGCCTGGCTGCGTTCGTGCGCGAAGCGCATGTAGATCGGCACGGCGTTGCCCGGTTTGCGATCCATGTACGACGGATAGAGCCGATACTTGAGCGCCGGCGTCGGCGCGGGTGCCGCTGAGAAAGCCAACGTGCGGTTGAAGAGCCATTTTTCGGCGGGCTTGTCAGTACTGGGTTTGTCCTTTTCAGGCGGTGCCTGGGCCAGGGACTGCGTTCCGCACGCCATAAGCGCAAGGAACAAGGCAACGGTCAACTGTTTTCGCAGCCGATTCATCGATAGATCTCCTTGAGACAGTAATTGGAAGTGGATTATTGATCGAGCAACTTGTCACGCAGCCCGACGCTGAACACAACGGGCTCGGCAGACGAGAAATGGGAAAGGAGTGATTTGGGCTCCGGCACCATAGGCCAGTCGTCCAATCCCCGATCCAGAGCGCGCCGTGCGACTCGCAAACTATCGGGCGACAATTGCGCAACCGCTGGAATCTGTGCCGGGACAATGCTGGCAGGAGCTGATGACGCCGGGGTTGGCATCGGCATTGGCGTTTGTTCTTGAAGTCGTTGAGCCAGCAACATCCTCTCGGCGCGTTCCTGCGTCAGCAGGAGGCCGAAGATCACCGCCGCCACGCTGGTCAGCCCTGTCAGGCCGGGCCAAATGAATCGGCCCGGATGCTTCCTCGCTGCAGCCTGGCCCGCGGCGAACAGCATGGCGTCCGTGTTCAACCCCTCGGAAGACGGCTGGTGTGCGGACAATCGCCGCTCCAAATCACTCAGCTCATTGGAGTCGTTCTTTTGCATGGTCCTTGTCCTTCAAGTTTCATTCGCAGTTCCTCAAGTCCCGTCCGATAGCGCCGATGTGCCGTGGGCAGGGAACAGCCAGCCAGTTGAGCGATCTGTTCGAACGTCAGACCGCCCCACAACCGTGCAACGATCACTTCTCGATACTCAAGCGGTAATGATGCAAGAACTCGAATCGCTTCGTCGGAGTCGAGTTGATCCTCGGCCTTGCTGAACCAGGCCTCGCCGGAACTGACCCGCTCTTCTCGCTGCCGACGTCGAACCGCCGCGCGATTGAGTGTCAATGCTTCATTCCGCGCGACGCGGTAAAGCCACGGCAGAACGTGCTCCGGCACCGGATTCTGCCGGGCGAGGCGCACGAAGGCCATCTGCACAACATCATCCGCACCGTGACCCCACTGACGGGCGAAGAGCCGCAGTGCGGGAGCGTGGTTGCGATATAACTGCGCCAGTTCTGTCGATTCCAAATGCCCCAATCCTTACTCTCGCGTGACGTTCCCCAATAAAGATGCCGCGGCCGGGACGTTTTCTCACGGTCGCCATGACATTCTTCTGTCATGCAACGCAAGTTTTCGCGCAAGACGAACGGGGACGCAGCACTTCATTGACAGCGGTGGGAGCGTCGTCGAACCCTGGTCGCCATCAGTAAGACTTGTTTCTTTCAGATTCCGGGGGAAACTGGAACGGCACGGGTGAAGCGTTTTCTCCTGATGAAGTCGCCGTCGTCCACGAGATGAACCGCGTTGTCCGGCGGCGGGGTGGCCGTGCCCCGATCATCGTGTGCGTGGGTAAGGTGCTCTTGTCTTCTCGATTTTGTTTCACTCCAACTGATCGATTCCACGTAGGCGATGATCCCCCGCCTCAAAGTCCATCGCTCGATCCCTTCGCTCAAGGAAGGGGCCGTGATGGTGGCTTTCAATAGGAACGGCCTTCCTGCGGAACGGCGGCTTGAAATTTTGGCATTCTGTCAAGAAGAGTCCACCAAGTCATGGTCAAGAAAAAGACGCACGAACAGGCCGTGTACCGCACCGGGGTTTCGCGAAGCGCTCCAACCCACGGCTACCCGCGTTTTCCTTCGACCGAATGATAAGAAAACTCGAACGTTCAATACGGCGGTTGCACCCGCTTAGATTTCATACCGGCCACCCCGCCGCGAAGTGTTTCCACAGTTTTAAATCCCAGGTGGATGGCGCTAATTGTTCTCCGAACAATCAATGATTTCCGCCTTCACTCACTTGTGTTTCCGTTGATCGACTCCACGATCCGATGGATGCGACTCGCCGTCAATTCCGGGCCTGAGATCCACAGTGACCGAGAAATCGGTGATCGCACGATGGGTATCTGCTCGACTTTACCGTCGATCATGATCGCGAGATGTCGATCAATCAGCCGAGTCGTCGCCAATTTCATTTTCTCTGCTCCAACGTCGGACAGTTCCAAATTCAACGCGGGCTCACCGTTCTCATCGACGACGGCTTTTGCCCTGACAATATCTTGGTTATCGACGATGATTTCACGCCCCAGATAGACGACCTTTTCAACTGGCTCAATCACCGTCATCGCGCCTTTGACCAACCCTTCTCGCGGTTCAACGTCCGCCTCGCGAAACTCGATCAGAATCGAATCAACACTCTTACCAGGCCGGAACTTTGGAGGTTCCTTGCGAGCAAACCGGGGAGACTGGCTCAGACTCCATTCCAAGTCCGCCATCCCAATGGCCACAAAACAGAGAATCAGGAAGACGCAAGACCCCAGTGCATTCCAACCACGTTGCGTTGCAGCAAACAATTCCCCGTAATCGTCATTTCCTGTGATCGCAAGATTCCGTAGTGCCCTGAGATACCGTACCGCACAAATGGACAGCCAGACACAACTGCTACCGCGCAACAAGTGGCCACCCAGTGACATCCAAGCACCGGGAGTATCCCGATACAACTCGCCGGATAAAGACTGCGCCGGATCGCGACATTGGATCTGGTAAGCAAACATCCCCAGAGACAACAGCCCCCATCCGATCAGGACGCATGTGACCAGCCAGATTGCCCAACGACCGTGGAACGGACTCGATGAACTGGGTGCGGGGGTTGATTCCAGTGGCGCAAAAGGATTCTTGCTCATCAGATCACCCTTTGTGATTGCCCCATCATCGGCAAATATCGGGACCAAATTTTCCAAACGCGTGTCATCATATTCTCACCAAAAGTCCAAATGTTGTCACGTCTCTCCGACACGGTCGGTCCGCAGCGTTTCTTCCCCAAGCGGCGCACACCAAGTTCTGCCTTGCGGCTCTCCAAAACTGAAAACTCTTAAACTTCAATTGCCGGCCCTTCGTCGCTGTTCGCTTTGTCTCTGATTCTCTGGCCGGTCAAACGACCCGTGTGGCAAATGAGCGGCGGGGTGGCATCTGGCGAACCGCATATGGACCTGTCCATATGTTACTCGCGGGGAGTGTTTTTCCCGGATGCCATTTCTCTGGCTTTGCGGCCCAAGGGGCCAGCCGTTCGTCCAGCCCGGCCCCTGCGGGCCGGGAAAGTGGCCACCACAAAGAACACCTCTTAAGGCCCAAAGGGTCGGTAGTTCGCCTCTTCTGAAATCGATGAACGGTCGACCCGTTGGGCCTCAAAAGATTCGTTTTAAATTGCTTCTGATCCCAGGGCTGACGGGCCCTGGCTGGAAGAACGGCTGGACCGTTGGTCCGGAAAACAGCAGATCCGCATTCAACGTCTGGTTACCACCGGTGCAGCCGGCTGGCCGGAGCGACGCGCGCCCGGGGGAGAATGCCAACAGCGTCTGAGCGGAGCGGCGTCAGCCCTCCGGCTCTTCGGCGTGCTGAGGATACAGATAACGACACGATACATGGGATGACGCCTGACGAATAAGAGTCGGAGGGCTTACGCGGCTCCGCTCAGAAAGCGTTTATGTTTGGGCCGTCAGGGGGCAACTTGAAGCAACTGGTTGGTTGCCGGTGCTTCGATCACTTTTCGCTCGCCGGTGGGCCAGATGACGGTCACCTTGCTGATTTTTTCATGCTTGCCGAGACCGAAGGTGATTGGCAATTCACTTTGGGATAGATAGCCGCGGGTTGGCATGACGTGGCTGGATTGCTTCGCTCCATCCAGCTCGATTTGAACGACCGCTCCGATGGCAGACCGGCAGCCGTTAGTACCCATGACGTCCACTCGCAGCCAATGGTTGCCAAGCTGCTGATCGTTACGCAGCAGTCTTGGTTTGGAACCTGTGGCTCCGAACAGGATGTCCAGGTCGCCGTCTCCATCAATGTCGGCAAATGCCGCTCCACGGCCGACCATGCGCTTCAGGTAGTCGGTCCCGCATTTTTCGCTCGGCACAGGAGCAAACTCGGTGGGTGATTGAGGTCCGCAGTTCCAGAAGAAGTGCGGAGGTTGTTCATAAAACTGGCTGGCTTGAACCTTGTTGATTTCGTTTTCCAGGTGCCCGTTCGCGGCGACAACGTCGAAGCGGCCATCCAGGTCGACATCAAGGAACAAGGTTCCGAACGTCAATTCCAGGCGCGATTGAGGTCCGATGCCGGTGGCGATCGCTTCGTCGTTGAACTGCATCGTGTCGCCACGAGCCACATACAGGGCGCTCATCTCGTTCGCGAAGTTTCCAATGACGATCGCCACGTGCTCACTGTTGCGGATGCGGGCAAAGTCGATCCCCATCGCTCCGCGCGCCTGCCCCCCCTGGTCGAAGGCAACTCCCCGCTCAATCGCCTTTTCGACAAACGTCCCATCCTTCTGATTGTGGAACAGGAAGTTCTGCACGGTGTCGTTGGCGACGGCGATATCGATCCAGCCGTCATTGTCGAAGTCCGCAAAGGTGGTGCCCAGTGACTTGGCGGCAAACACATCGCGGCGCGCCGGATTTGTGATCCGTAGCCCGGTCGATTCGCTGACTTCCGTAAAGCGACCTCCACCATCATTGCGATACAAATAGGGATACGCGCCCGGAAAATCCTGCGGTCGACCGTAGGCTCGTTCTCCACCCGTCAGCGTGAACGGCTGCGCTTTGTCAAAGGCTCGCGACCACTTGATGTAATTGCAGACGAACAGATCCAGATCGCCGTCATTGTCGTAGTCCAGGAACCCACAACTGGTACTCCACTGATCGTCGGTCCCACCGACGCCTGCCGATTCCGTCGCTTCGACGAATTTGCGGTCGTCATTGCGGAACAATCGATTCCTGCCAACGCAGGAAAAGAAGATGTCGATATCGCCGTCGTTATCATAGTCCCCCACGGCCACTCCCTGTCCGTAGAAGGTGAAATCCAGCCCGGCCTCCTTCGTAACGTCGGTGAACTTGCAGTCGCCGTCGTTTCGATAGAGCGCCATTGTCGGCGCCGCATCAACGGGCCGCGCGTCCCAGGGCCAGCGGCACGAGTTCACGCACAGGATGTCCGGATCGCCGTCGTTGTCGTAATCCAGAAAGGCCACTCCGCCTCCCATTGTTTCGGGAAGCAGTTTTTCGCCGGCGGCACCGTTCTCGTGAACGAAATGGATTCCCGCCGATTCCGTGATGTCGGTGAACGGCATCGACGGAATTTCAGCGGCCGGTCGCGTGCGCGTTTCCATGTTCCTTTGAGGAGTTTTCGTCTCTTCCGGTTTCTTCTTATTGGCGGATTCCAAATACGCAACACCGACGATTGCGCCAATCACTGCGAAGACGATCATCGACCGAATAAACGCCCGTCCGACGATCGAGTCATCGCGTTCCACTTCATTTTCAGGCTGATTCATGAACTGATTTTCCTGCCCAAATGCTCTTTGGAATACAGTAAGCTGCAACCAATCAGACGATTCGAAGACTAAGAATGGAACCACAGCCGCTGTGTGGTTCAATTGCTGTCTACGGATTTCGGGACTTCCTTTTTCGGAACTTCTGCGACCGTCGACAGGCCGGGGGCCCCGGGACGGTTCAGTGGATAAATGACGATCGCTTCCGAGGCCTTCGCCGCGGGTGGGTATTTACGCTTGGCCATTTCAAAGGCGACGTCGCGAGCATTGTCATCCGGTTTGTACCTGGCGTGCAACTTCGCATGCTTGGCGGCCTTCGTCTCATCTCCCAATTCCTGATAGAGCAACTGCAAGCCATAGTGTGCGGAGACGTTTTCGGAATCGAGCTTCAGAACGTTCTGATATGTTTTGACGGCTTCCCCGAGCAGTTTTTCGCGCTCGGCCTGGTCGGACGGGGCGCGAAGCTGTTTGGCTCGATCAAACAAGGTTTGGCCGAGCAGGTCGATCACTTCGTAATCCATGCTGAAATCGAAACCGCGTGCGGTCCTTTCGGCGGTATTGTCTTCCAACACAGCTCGAAAATTCTTCTCCGCCTCTTCCAGGTGTCCCTGTTCACGGTTGATCAGACCGCTCAGCCAGGCGATCGTCCATTCCGGCGCCGGCGGTTCCTTGTAGTCGAGGGCGCGCGAGACCGCATTGGTCGCTTCGTCCAGACGTCCTTCGCGATGCAGGACTCGAGCCAGGTTCAATGCTCCGTCATAGCGTTTGGCCTCCTTCATGTTTTCCAATACGGTGAATGCGTCCGCCGCCTGACGTAGTTCAGCCTTCCCCTTCAGGAACAGCCCGATGCCGTAGTCGTTCCATCGCTGCCAGACGGGGATTTCAACCTTGGGATTTTCGACGACGGCAGTGCTTCCTTCGACAGGAAACGTGATCTTGTCCGAACAGAGTGTCGTTACTGGCAGGTCGTTGACATAGGGTTCGCCCGGCTTGTGACCGCGAATGGGATGATCACCCGAGCGAGCCTTGCTGGTGAAGAAATCCGCATAAATCTTGTCGAACTTGCGATACTGCAATTTCACATCGACCGTGACCGGTTCCGTGACGTCGGAAGGGACTGTCAGGCTGTAGTGAACAGTTCCCGCTGCGCCCGGTGGGATCTGGTTGTTGTACAGTGGCGTGAAGATATCCTGCGGATTACGGCGGTCGATTCGATTGCCATCCTTGTCCAGCATGAAGACGTTGATGAAATGCGACCAGGGATCAACCGCTCGATCATCATCCATCCCGCCGTTGCGACCGATCACTCTGTCCCCACTGGTGACAGTCACATCCACCCAGACTTCGTTCGAATCGACGGTTCCCTGAGTGAACGGGTGCCCCATCTTCAGCGTTCGTACGACTGCCTCCAGCAGATACGTCCGGCCCGGCTTGAGTGTCGGAACATCGGGACGCAAGGGCGCGTGCAACTTCCCTGTGATCTCGCCCCCTTCCTTGACGCCGAAGATGTCGACTCGCAACTTACCTTTCAGAAATTCCTGATGGGCCGCGATCGCGTCGGGCAGTTCCTTCAACCAGGCAAGACCGGTATTGGCTGTCGGAAAGAAATGGTTGTGGATGCTGGGCTGCTTGGCGTCCGCGAATAGTTTGGCACCGAAGTCAGCGGATTCCTTGGGTGGCATGTGACATCCGGCACAGTTCTGAACGGCCTTTTCCGGATAGTAAAAGCTGCGGGCACCATGACCGGAGACACCGCTCAGCAGGTAAGGGTCGTAATGATTCTGGCCGCGCAGAAATTCCTTGTAATGATTCAATTCATAAGGGATGCTCACCTTGTGGCACGTGGAACAGAATTCGGCCGACTTATGGAAATCCTTCAGAAATGTCCGCTTGTGCATGGCCGGCTTGGCTTTGACAAGCTGATTGTTCACCCATTGCAGGATGGCGTTGTCGCTGTAGGCAAACGGATAGTGTTCCGGGTTTTCGATGGTGTAGTCGGCATTTCCGCGCGTGCTGTTGACGTGTGTGATTGCGTGGCACGTTGTGCAGGTGATCCCCGCCTGGGCCGTCGGATGATTCACGTCATCGAACTTGGGATCGTCGAATGCTCCGCTGAAGAACGGCGCAGGATCGTGACAACCGGCACACCAGCGACTTGCCTGCACGTTGCCGTCTCGCTTGTACGAGACTTCTCGTGTTTCGCGAACGCTGGCCAGATACGCCGGATTATTGAATGAACTGAAGCGATGCGAACTGTGATACCAACCCTTGTAGGCATCTTCATGGCATTTCAGACAGTACGCATCGTTCATTAACGCTTCGGCCGGGATAAACTTGCCGGTCGTCGTGCGAGCCAACGAGGGAGAGAAATACTTTTCGCCTTCTTTGGGGCCGGCCTGGTTCCACTGGCGCGGATCCTGATGATGCATCAGGATCATGCCACCGGCTGCCACACCGACTGTTCCGAGATAAGTCAGTCCGTATTTCCACTTGATCTTCGGTCCAGCCAGCCGATGCAGCCAGTACAGCCACAGGCAGAAAAGCGGGACCGCAATGTGCGCCCAGTAAATCGCGGAACGGGTCGCAGCGTTCTTGATCACCAGTACTGTGGAAGCTTTTCCTCCAAGATCAATACGCATCAGCATGACGCCCGTGACCAGCACCACGATCGACGCGACCAACAGAGCGTAGCCGACGCGAATGGCTCGTTTGTTTTTCCTGAGACGAGTATTCAGGAGATGGATGGCAAGGAATGTCACAAACGGAACAACCAACGCCAGGCCCAACACCAGGTGCCCGGCAAACATCAGCATATAGAACCAGTTTTCGTACGTTCGGCCGGAATTCCAGCTCATGAAGGTGACGCCGCCCAGATAGGCCGAGTTCGCACCCAGAATCGCCACCAGCAGAAACACAACCCACATCAGAACTCGCAGCCGTGGACCGACTGCGGGAACATAAGTCCGGCGCGCCGGATTGGGCACAGCCGAAGAAACCGCATTCGACATAAGAATCCTCCGCCCGATGAAAAGAACCAGACCTGAAGCAGGTGCAGGCGGAATCACGCGAGTTGATCGAAATCAATCGACTTCTGACAGGCCCAGAAAACAGTTGGTTGCGTCGACGGACGTTTGCGGTCTAATCCCAATCCTGGGCATCGCATTCAGAACGTCCAACCTGACCAACTGACATCGAAATCTCAAATCGCGTGTCCAATCTGCGCCGAGGTTGCCTGTGGCGGAGCGTGGAGGGCGGTCGAGGCTGGCGCGATGATCTTCGAGCGAGAACACAACATCCACGTTGCGGATGATCCGCAGCGGGCTGGATTTCAATGATTCCGCGGTCGGCCCCAGAATCCATCGCTCGGGAGCAGACGAATGAATCGGCGCAGGGGGGACGTCATTCGGCACTTGTGGCCTGCTGCGACACGCCGGACCAGAACAGGGCTTTGCCGGGATTTCATGACCGAACAAGACCGATGCTGCTTCTCGAACGGAGTTTGAAGGCCGCGGTGCGTGATGCAGATGGTCGCCGCAACTGGCTTCTACAAAGAAGCACGATCCAGACCAGATGACGAACGCCGCGGCCACCAGGCAACAGCGATTGCCAGACTGAGCGATCCGGCGCGGCAAGTGATCGAAGACGGACATGGAAAACAGCGATTTCGGAACCGGTAACGATCGGCGGGAAATGGTCAGTACGTGAAGTATAGAAGTTCAATCGCTGGTGGGTCAATCTGTTACGTCAAAAGATTGCCGATCACCGATCGTCCAGGGCCGCAAACGGAAACTCTGCCGATTTTACGTGCTGTTCTCGCATCAGCCGGTCGATTTGAGCCACAACATCGGGATGATCGGCGGCAACGTCCTTCGACTCGGAAATATCGTCCTTTAAGTCGTAAAGTTCAATCTTCCAGGGAGGCCGCCGGTTGCTTTCCACGTGGCATCAGATTTTGCACAACCCCCTTCCAGTCGCCCATCCGCAGCGCCACCTGTCCGCCGTAATCAGGAAACTCCCGATAAAGAAATGGCCGCGCAGGCTGTTCGTGACCGAGCAAGGTTGGCGCGAAGCTGATGCCATCCAGGCCGGCCGGTGTCACGGCTTTGGCTCCGATCAGGTCCAGCAGTGTCGAGATCCAGTCTTCGAATCCGGTCACGCGGTCGCTGGATCTGCCCGCTGGAATATGCCCCGTCCATCGGACCAGCGTCGGTTCGCGAAAGCCCCCTTCGTACAGCGAGCCCTTTCGTCCGCGCAGTGGCCCGGCGGATTCGAAGAATTCGCAGTCGGTTCCGCCATATTTGTCAAACAGCGGCCCATTGTCGGAACTGAAGATGTAGATCGTCTTATGGTCCAGACCAAGTTCTTGTATCTGCGACACAATCTTTCCAACATGCTGATCCATTCGTGTGATCATGGCGGCATAGGCGGTTCGAGGTGTTCGATGAGGCAGATACCCGCGACCACCTTCGTACGGAGGATCATCGGGAAACGCCCCTTCGTACTCCTTCAGAGCGTCCTCCGGAACCTGCAGAGCAAGATGCGGAACCGTCGTGGGAACGTATAAGAAGAATGGACGATCCTTGTGGTCTCGCACAAACCTCAGGGCCTGCTCGGCGATAAGATCCGCCGAGTAATCCGGTCCCGTGAACCCCGCGTAACTTTTGGGGTCGAGCGGATCGGACCCATCGGGCAGTGACTTTTGATGAGCCGGAAAGACAGGATTCTTCAATGGAAATCGAGTCTCGTCGTCCCACAGGTAGGTGGGATAGAAATTATGAGCGACTGCCTGGCAGTTGTACCCAAAGAACCGATTGATCCCCTGCTTCAACGGACGTCCTTCGGAATCGGGGCCGCCCAGTCCCCATTTACCAAATGCTCCCGTCACGTACCCTTGTCGCTGTAAAAGCTTACCCAACGTGACGGTATCGGCGAGAATCGGGTATTGTCCTTCGGGTTTGGTCTCGCGGTTGTTTCGGATAAATGCGTGACCGGGATGCAGTCCCGTCATCAATACACACCGCGACGGAGCGCACACGGCATTTCCAGAATAGTGCTGAGTCAACCGCATCCCTTCTGCCGCCATCCGGTCGAGATGAGGTGTGCGGATCTTCTTTTGACCGAAGCAGCCCAAATCGCCGTACCCAAGGTCGTCCGCGAGAATGAAAACGATATTCGGCCTTGAATCTCGCAGTCGCGGCGATGGCTCTACGGCCGTTGCGAGACCTGCGAAATCATTCCACGCGCACAGACAGATCAATGCCGCAACCGCTGATCGACACATGTTCAGACAGTCATGATTCATGAGGTCTTCTCCACTGACCAAATTCGGCCAATCGAAACGCCACCGGGACAAGCCCGGAGGGGATGCGTGACTGAACGCAAATAGACATTCGGAAGAGCAACCTGTGTTGCCGATCGTTACTATCACAACGAACCATCTCAACAGAATCAATTCCGGACGTGCAGCGGTTGGACGAATGGCTTCTTCGATTTTCACGAGTGATGACAAAGGATCAGTGATGACTCCGGCTCCACGGATATCTCCGTGGCTCGGTTGGTTGAAATGGATTCGACCAACGGCGGTTGTCACGGCGATGATCCTGTTTATCGCAAATGCCATTCGCGAAGGGCCGGGTCCCGCTTCATTGCTGAACGAGTGGCTGTTGGTTGCTCTTCTGGTCGCGGCGGCCTGGACATTTCCATTGCGCGTTGCAATCGGGATCGCCGTCCTGACGTCTGTTCTCCAGGCCGTCGTGGAATGGCAAGCAGCGATTGGGATCAGTCGTCTGCCAGGGCAATTGGTCCGTTTGATCGTCGCCGCCTGCCTGGTGGCGTCGTTGTGCCGACTGCGGCACAAACTATCGCAAGCGGAGCGACTTTCGCGAATTGACAGCCTGACCGGACTGCCGAATCGCCAGGCGCTCATTGACGCGATGGAAGCAGAACTGAGCCGGGCCAAACGATTTGGTCGACCTTTTTCGCTGGCGCTGCTGGACTGTGATGGCTTCAAAGGGATCAATGATCGAAGCGGCCACCTGGCCGGCGATGCCGTGTTGCGCAGAATTGGAGATTCGCTGCAAAGAAACACGCGACCATTCGATTGCGCGGGTCGGTGGGGCGGCGATGAATTCCTGGTGGTGCTGTCGGAAGTAAATCACCTGGATGCGGAAGTGCTCGCGGAACGCCTGCGTGCCGCAATTCGCCATGATGTGGAACGCGAATACCCGATGCTCGCATTCAGTCTGGGAGTCGTGACATTTGCTGACGCCAACCTGGGATGGCAGGACTGCCTTCAGCGAGTGGACGGAGCGATGTATTCGGCAAAGCGAGCGGGCCGCGATGAAACTCGATTCGATGTGGTCGAATAAAAACAGCCTCCATTCCTGAGAATGGAGGCCGTTTCGCGAATCTTCAAGTCATCTCATGGCAGTGGCCAAGGCGGTTCAGTTGATTAATCTGCGTGTCATCTTCGAGCGGGCACTTGTGGTCGTTTTGCTCCGCAAAACGAATCCGAGTTGCGGAGCAACTCGGCCACGAATTCAGTCGTTCCCGCCTCCGCCGCCCAAACCAGGTTCGTTCAGCAGATTGGCACGGGCTGCCAGAATCCGTTCACGCTCGGCACTGATTTCAGCCAGAGCCTCCGGCTTGATTCGGACTTCAGACTGACGATGCAGACTGAAACCGGTACCGGCCGGAATCAGGTGACCGAGGATGACATTCTCTTTCAGGCCAACCAAGTTGTCGATTTTCCCGGCAATCGCGGCTTCTGTCAAAACCTTCGTCGTTTCCTGGAAACTAGCGGCCGAGATGAAGCTTTCGCTTTGAACGGCAGCCTTTGTGATTCCCAGCAATTGCGTCGAAGCCGTCGCAGGTCGAGCCTTGGCCGTCTTGATCGGCTTGCCGTTCGAGGCTTCGATTTCGCGGTTCACCTGTTCCACCGTCGCGGTGGACGCGACGTCATTTTCGTGGAATTCCGAATCGCCCGGATCGACGATCCGCACGAAATCTCCCAATTGCCGATTGATTCTTCGGAACTCGAAGCGATCGATCAGCACACCAGGCAGCAATGTCGTATCGCCGACGTCTTCGACTTTCACCTTCCGCAGCATCTGCGAAACAACGATCTCGATGTGCTTGTCGTCAATCGCCACTCGCTGCGACCGGTAAACGGACTGGATTTCGTGCAACAGGTACTGTTCGACGGCCTCTTCCCCGCTGACACGCAGAATGTCGTGCGGAACAAGCGGACCGCGGACCAGTGCATCGCCCGCCCGAACCTGTTCCTTGGCATGGGCCAGCAATTGCTTGCCGTGCGGAATGATGTGTTCGACTTCGGTACCGTCGCTGCCGCGAACGATGATGACTCGTTTGCCGCGCTTCCGCTCGGCAACCAGTTCGACTTCACCGTCAATTTCCGCGATGACTGCCGGTTCCTTGGGTTTTCGCGCTTCGAACAATTCCGTGACTCGCGGCAGACCGCCGGTGATGTCCTGAGTCCCCGTGCTTTCACGAGGATTCTTGGCCAATACCGAGCCAGCGGTGACGACTTGTCCTTCCTGAACTTCAACGCTCGCACGTTCAGGCAGGTAGTAGAAGTCCAGGATCTTCCCGGTGGTGTCTTCGAGGATGACTTGGGGATGCAAATCTCCCTTGTGCTCGATGACGGTCCGGCGGATGTTTCCGCTGGGATCCGTTTCCGATTGGATTGATTGACCTTCGACAAGGTCTTCGAACCGCACGCGTCCGCCCACTTCGCACAGGATCGGGACGGAGTGCGGATCCCATGTACACAGAACTTGACCAGCTTCCACCATATCGTTCTCGGCGACAGCCAGAACGGCACCGTTGGGAATCGTGTACTTTTCCAGTTCACGATCTTTCGGGTCGACAATTGTCACTTCGCCGTTTCGACCGAGCACAACGCCCCAGCCATCGGAATTGACCACGCTGCGGATTCGAGCGAACTTAACGCGCCCGGCGCGACGCGCCTTGATCTCGCTCTCTTCCAAATCCAAGGCGGCCGCACCACCGATGTGGAACGTTCGCATCGTCAATTGCGTCCCGGGTTCACCGATGCTTTGAGCGGCAATGATCCCCGCAGCCAAGCCCTCTTCCACCAGCGCACCGGTGGACAAGTCCATTCCGTAGCAAAGGCGGCAGATTCCCAGATCGGCTTCGCAAGTCATCGGGCTGCGGACCTGGATCTTTTCCAGCCCCAAAGCTTCGATCTTGCGCGCCGTTTCGACGGTCACCATCTCGTTTTCACGAACGATGATTTCGTCGGTGATCGGATTCACGATGTTCGAACGGCTGACTCGACCGCGAATGGCGTCTGCCAGACTGACTTCCACCTTTTCGCCGCGATAAACGACCCCGCGGGTAATTCCCTTCGCTGTCTTGCAGTCATGTGTCGTGATCACGTTGTTCTGGCAGATGTCGGCCAGCTTACGCGTCAGGTAACCGCTGTCTGCCGTCTTCAATGCGGTATCGGCCAGACCCTTACGTGCACCGTGTGTCGAACTGAAGTATTCCAGAACGGTCAGCCCTTCACGGAAATTCGCCTTGATCGGCGTTTCGATGATTTCGCCGCTCGGCTTGGCCATCAAACCTCGCATACCGGCCAACTGGCGAATCTGTTCCTGACCACCGCGTGCCCCGGAGTCCGCCATCAGGAAGATCGGGTTGACGTAAGCACCGTTATCACGCACGTCGTGCTTGAACGCTTCCATCATCGCGCCGCGGATTTCTTCGCTCGCGTGAGTCCAAACGTCCAGTACCCCGTTGTAACGCTCGGTCGCGGTGATGATCCCGCGTTCGTAAAGCTTCTGACGCTTCAAAACTTCCGCTTCCGCGGCAGCCAACACCTTTTCCTTGTTGTCCGGCGTCTTCAAATCGCTGGTTGCGAATGACAGGCCGCTACGAGTCGACTCGCGGAAGCCGCATTCCTTCATCTTGTCCAGCAGCTTGATTGTGTGTCGCCGACCGAGTTCCAGGTAGCAGTCCGAAATGACGTTCGCCAGATCCTTGTTCTTCATGGTCTGGTTGTAGTACGCCATCTTCGAAGGGAGGAAGTCGTTCAAGATCACTCGACCAACGCTCGTCTCGATGATTCCGCCGGAGGAGAACCCTTCGGCCCCTTCACCTTTCACTCGCTTCCCCTTCGGCAGCCGAACCTTGATCGTGGCGTGCAGTGCAACCTTCCCCTGCGAGAAGGCGGTATGAACCTCTTCCAGACTGGAAAACGTCATGCCATGCCCGGGACGATCGACTTTCTTCACCGTGACATAGTAGCAACCCATCACGATGTCCTGTGACGGACTGATGATCGGAGCACCGTTGGACGGACTGAAAATGTTGTTCGTCGACATCATCAGCGTGGTTGCTTCGACCTGAGCTTCAATCGACAGCGGCAGGTGAACGGCCATCTGGTCGCCGTCGAAGTCCGCATTGAATCCCTTGCAGACCAGCGGGTGGATACGAATGGCGTTTCCTTCAACCAGCGTCGGCTCGAACGCCTGGATGCCCATTCGGTGCAGCGTGGGAGCACGATTGAGCAGCACGGGATGGTTCGTGATGACTTCTTCGAGAATATCCCACACCTCTTCGTCGCGACGCTCCAGCATGCGCTTGGCGCTCTTGATCGTGTCTGCGTGACCCAGTTCTTTCAGCCGTCGAATGATGAACGGCTGATAGAGCTCCAGTGCGATTTTCTTGGGCAGACCACATTGGTGCAATTCAAGATTCGGACCCACGACGATCACGCTACGCGCCGAGTAATCGACGCGCTTGCCCAGCAGGTTTTCGCGGAATCGCCCCTGCTTGCCCTTGATCATGTCGGTCAATGATTTCAGCGGCCTGTTCGACGAACCCAGTACAGGACGCTTGCATCGATTGTTGTCGAACAGGGCATCGACCGATTGCTGTAACATGCGCTTCTCGTTGCGCACGATCACTTCGGGGGCGTTCAAGTCGACCAGCTTCTTCAACCGGTTGTTGCGGTTGATGATTCTGCGATAGAGATCGTTCAGATCGCTCGTGGCAAAATTTCCGGAGTCCAGCAGAACCAATGGTCGCAGATCTGGCGGGATCACAGGAATACAATCCAGGACCATCCATTCAGGACGGTTTTCGCTGTCACGCAGGGCTTCCGCGATCTTCAGCCGCTTGATCAATTCCTTCTTCTTCTGCTGACTGGCTGTCTTTCGCAGTTCTCCTCGAAGCTGGTCGCAAAGCTGCGGCAGATTCAGTGCGCAGAGCAAGCGTTTGACCGCTTCGGCGCCCATTTCGATGACGAACGTCCCTTCACCGTATTTTGTACGGGCCTGACGGGCTTCTTCTTCGGTCAAAAGCTGGCCGCTTCGCAATGGCGTATCACCCGGGTCGATGACGATGTAGTCCTGGAAGTAGATCACCTTTTCCAGTGACGTCGTCTTGACGTTGAGCAACGCGCCCAGACGGCTGGGCATCGTCTTGAAGAACCAGATATGAACGACGGGCGCGGCGAGCTCGATATGGCCCATTCGTTTGCGGCGAACGCGGCTGTGAGTCACCTTGACGCCGCAACGGTCGCAGATCATCCCCTTGTACTTCATTCCACGGTACTTGCCGCAGGCGCATTCCCAGTCCTTTTCGGGGCCAAAGATCCGTTCGCAGAACAGACCGTCGCGCTCCGGACGATAGGTTCGGTAATTGATCGTTTCCGGCTTCTTCACTTCGCCGAAAGACCAGCTTCGAATGTCATGCGGGCTGGCCAGGCCGATCTTGATGGCGGAGTATTCATTGACGCGATCGTACGACGTCTCGGCAGTGCTCACGTTTTTCTCTCCCTTGGCGACATTGACAAAGTCGGCTCTTGAATCGATCGGGTATTTGCTGCTGGAAGGAATCCCATCCAAGGCGGGTCGGTTCCCCGCATCCAATCTTCTGTTCCTTCCGGCAGCATTGATTGCCATTCATCCAACTGAACTCACCAGATCTGGCACAACGTCAAACCGACGTCTTTTCAAGTTGCATGTTCAGGCACAACCCGCGGATTTCATTGTTCAGCACCTCAAAGCTTGCAGGCGTTCCAGCCTCGAGCGTGTTTTCACCCTTCACCATCGATTCGTAGATCTTGGTGCGGCCTTCCACATCGTCGCTCTTCACCGTTAACAGTTCCTGCAGAATGAAGGCCGCTCCATAGGCTTCCAGAGCCCACACTTCCATTTCACCGAATCGCTGACCGCCGAATCGCGCCTTGCCACCCAGCGGCTGCTGAGTGATGAGCGAGTACGGTCCGGTCGCTCGTGCATGCACCTTGTCTTCGACCAGGTGGTGCAGCTTGAGCATGTAGATGTAGCCGACAGTCGTCTTCTGCTCGAACCGCTCACCGGTTCGACCGTCGAACAATTGAGCCTTGCCGTCGTCCGGCAGCCCCGCATCTCGAAGCAGTGACTTGACGACATCTTCAGATGGGCTGTCAAACACCGGGCTTCGCACCTTGAATCCAAGCTTCGCAGCCGCCCAACCCAGGTGTGTTTCCAAGATCTGTCCGACGTTCATGCGGCTGGGAACACCCAGCGGATTCAGGATGATGTCGACGGAAGTCCCGTCTTCCAGAAACGGCATGTCCTCGATCGGCAGGACCTTCGAAATCACACCCTTGTTACCGTGCCGACCAGCCATCTTGTCGCCAACGGAGATCTGCCGCTTCGAGGCGACGTAAACCTTGACCATCTGCAACACGCCGCTCGGCAGTTCATCCCCGCGTTTCATCGTGTTCAATTGACGGTCGCGCAGGTCCATCGCATCTTCAACGATCCCCCAGCCATCCTTGAACACGCGACGGCAATCGGCCTTCTTTTGCGGACTGCGGATGTCGAGCGACTCCAAAGTCGACCGGAAACCTTCCGCGTAACTGGCGACGAACTTGTCGTCCGTGATGGCGCGGATTTCGCGACCGTCTGCATCGGTCAGATGGCGATCCAGCACCTTCTCGAATTCTTTCAGGAATTCACGAAACGCCTCGGCGATTTTTGCGTTTCCAACGTCCTCGGCTTTTTTCAATTCCACTTCAAAACGCTTGCGCTCGGATTCCGACAAACTCATCCGACGCGAAAACTTTTCGGTGTGAATCACGATCCCTTCGGTACCGCTCGGAACTTCCAGCGATTCGTTCTTCACATCTTCACCGGCACGACCGAAGATCGCATGCAGCAGTTTTTCTTCGGGCGTCAATTCGGTCTTCGCCTTCGGCGACACCTTGCCGACCAGGATATCACCCGGCTCAACTCGCGTTCCGATCTGCACGACGCCGCTCTCGTCCAGGTTGCGCAGTGCTTTTTCGCTGACGTTCGGGATGTCACGCGTGAATTCTTCGCGGCCCAGCTTGGTTTCACGGACTTCCACATCAAATTCGTCGATGTGAATCGACGTGTAGACATCTTCCTTCACGAGTCGTTCAGAAAGAATAATCGCGTCTTCAAAATTGAAGCCTTCGAACGACATGAATGCGACCAGGACGTTTCTTCCCAGTGCCAGTTCACCTCCTGAAGTGGCGGCGCTGTCGACGAGGATTTCGCCCTTCTTCACACGCTGTCCGACCTTGACGATCGGCGTCTGATTCAGGCAGGTCCTTTCGTTCAGCCCGGTGTACTTGCGCAGTTCAGTTCGCTTCCCGTCGAGTTCGATGCACGTGGAATCGACGTAGGTAATCTTGCCGCTCTTTTCGGCACGCAGCACCATTCCCGAGCTTTCCGCAACGGCCGCCTCCAGGCCGGTACCGACCAGCGGCGATTCGGCGATCAGCAGTGGAACGCCCTGACGCTGCATGTTTGAACCCATCAATGCACGGTTCGCATCGTCGTGTTCCAGGAACGGAATCAACCCGGCGGAAACCCCGACCATCTGGCACGAAGCAACATCGATATATCCCACCTCGGTCGACGGCATCCAGATTACGTCGTTGTGGAATCGAGCCATCACGCGTTCTTCCGCAATCGAATTCCCCTTCACAGGAGTATCTGCGGGCGCGATGTAAACACGTGATTCCTGGTCAGCCCGTAACCATTCCACCTCGTCCAGGACCTTACGTGATTTCACCACTCGATAGGGAGTGATCAGGAAGCCATAGTCGTCCACGCGGGCAAAGATACTCAAGCTGGAAATCAAACCGATGTTTGTTCCTTCAGGAGTTTCGATCGGACAGATTCGACCGTAGTGGGAAATGTGAACGTCGCGAACTTCAAAGCCCGCACGCTTACGATTCAGGCCGCCTGGACCGAGGGCACTCAGTCGCCGTTCGTGGGTCAACGTGGCAAGCGGATTCGTCTGGTCGACAACCTGCGACAATTCGCCGCGACCGAAGAAGTACTCAATCGCCGCAGACACACTCTTCGGATTGACGAGCGATCGCGGATTCATCTCCTCGACGTCCTTCAGACTCATCCTTTCCTGGACCGTTCGACGCAGCTTCAAAAAGCCCTTGCGGATTTCTTCGGAAGCCAGTTCATCGATCGTCCGTAGACGTCGATTTCCAAGATTGTCAATATCGTCGACGTGAGCACTGGAATCAGCGACTCGCAGCTTGATGACGTACCGAATGGCGTTGACAACGTCTTCCGCCTTCAATGTCATTTCGCTATCGGGAATGGATTGATCAAACTTCCGGTTGATACGGAAACGACCGACCCGACCCAGTCGATAACGATTCACATCGTAGAATTTCTCCTTGAATAGCTCAACCGCCTTCTCCAACTGAGGCGGATTGCCGGGTCGCAGCCGCTGGTAGATCCGCAACAGCGCATCTTCATGCGTGCTTGTCGGATCTTCCAGGATACTGTTCAACGCCAGCAGATCATCTGCTTTCTCGATCACCTGCACGGCCTTCAGGCCGGATCCGCGAATATCTGTCGCAGCCGCCTCCGAAATCTTGTCACCCAATTCCGCAATGATCTCACCGACTCGCTCGTGCCCGGCGGGGTAGACGATGTCTTCGGCAGCGTGCTTTCCCACCAAACCTTCGGCGGTATCGCCGCGGCCGATCTTCACTAATTTTGTTTCATAGAATAGCTTCACCAGCTCCGTACTGGTTCCGTAGCTGGCATCCATCGCCCGCAGAAACGTCATGGCCGAGAACTTGCCACTTTGATCGATGCGTACGCCAAGCGTTTCCCGCTTGCTGATCACGATCTCGATCCAACTGCCGCGTTCCGGAATGACGCGACACGAGAATTGCTTTCGCTCACCCGGTTCGGCGCCTTGAACGAAGTCGACGCCGGGGGACCGATGCAATTGGCTGACAACAACGCGTTCTGCGCCGTTGATGATGAACTCGCCACCGCCGATCATGATCGGCATGTCGCCCAGATACACCTCTTCCTCAATCGCCTGCTCCTTGATCAGTCGCAGCCAGATGCGGAAGGGGCGCCCGTACGTCAACCGCAACTGCCGGCACTCCAGAGCAGTGTACCGCGGCTTGCCCAACTCGTACTTGACGTACTCCAGCCGATACCTATGATCATAACTCTCGATGGGAAACACTTCCCGCAGAATGGCTTCCAGTCCGATGTCCTTGCGTTCTCGCGGATCGTCATCCAACTGAAGAAAGCGAATATAGGAATTCACCTGGATCTCAGTGAGATCGGAAATCTGGAAGTGCGTCTGCAGCGACCCAAAAGACCGGATTTCGGTCGTTTTGACTGTACGGATGGCCGGAATTGCCATTAGGTTTCTTCCTAAATCCCAAATTGATTCGTCGAACTCTACAGATCTTTTGGCGGCATGCGTCTCAATGCCGAGATCGTTTCAAACACGGCATACAATGAGCGGATTGCAGAACCGGGGGGCAGGCACTGAACCAGCCGAATCCATCCAGGCAGTCCATCCCGAAACAGCACCGTCGTGAGACGACGTACGGCGATCCCCCGTGTCGTCCGGTGACGGCGACTCCACGGCAGGCAGAATTGTTTTGAACACGACTGTCAAAGCGTGACCTCTGAACGCGTCCCTCGACATTCGTAATGTCCAGCCTACTGACTGCGCCTCCAGCGCAACATCGGGGGCGGCAGACAGCCCCCAACCGTTTCGCAGCCAACGCACACCTCGTTTGCGAATCTGCAGCATCCCCTGCCGCACATGCAAGCGAATTGTGCATTACCACTTCCGTCAGCACAAGGGCTCGGACATCTTGCGCACGGTTACGAAGCGCGCCGGGATGCCGTTCCCACCGCGCCGCAACCTCAATATCTCTGGAATTCGTCAGTGCGCTCGACCCATGTCCGAACCGATCAACAACCAGTCAAAGTCCGTACGACTACTTGATCTCGCAGGTTCCACCGGCCTGTTCGATTTCAGCCTTCAACTTGGCTGCGTCTTCCTTGGAGACACCGGTCTTCAACGGCTTGGGGACGCCTTCGACCAGATCCTTCGCTTCCTTCAGGCCCAGACCCGAACAGCCGCGGACGACCTTGATCACACCAATCTTGTTCTCACCGAAGCCGGTCAGAATGACGTCGAACTCGGTCTTTTCTTCCACCACGGGAGCTGCAGCCGCCGGGCCGGCCGGGCCAGCCATCATCACCGCGCCGCCAGCAGCTTCGATGCCGTGCTTTTCCTTCAGGTAATCTGCAAGTGACTTGGCTTGCAGCAGTGTCAATCCAACGATCTGGTCACCCAACTGTGCAATTGTCGCATCGAACTCGGCCATCGAACTCATCCTTTCAAACGGTAAACAGACTCTGGATCAAGACGCTACTACAAGTCGACGTCAGATTTTCATATCACAGGTGTGATGCCACACCCCGGCGCCTACGACGCCTTTTCCGAAATGGTCTTCACCTGGCCCGCAATTTTGCCACCGACCGAGGTAATCGCACCGACCAGCCGGCCGCCAGGGCTCTTAATCAAGCCGGCAATCTGGCTGAGAAGTTCGCGTCGACCAGGACTCTTGCTCAACGATTCCACGTCGGCTGGCTTCAATGCGGTCTTGCCGATTGCGCCGCCGCGAATCTCGATCGTCTTGATCTTCTCGCACCATTCCGTCATTTCCTTCGACAGGGCGACAATGTCGTCACCACCGTAAACAAGAGTGCAGGGTCCCGTCAGCACGTCCGCAGCGCCGGTCAGTCCGATGTCGCTGAGAGCTCGCCTGGCCACTGCATTCTTCACACCCAGAAGCGTAATCTTCTTCTTACGCAGATCCAGCCGCAGCCGGTTGGCCGCGACGGCATCCAGCCGCGACGCATCCAACACCAGCACTTCACGGCAATCGCCGAGAGCGCCTTGAATGCTGGTCATCATCATCGACTTTACTGTTTTACTCATCGCAATCCCCAAAACCGGCTGAACTTCCCGGGATAAATCAAATCAAATTCGAATTCCGACGCATCAGCCTGCAATGCTGACGCCGGGCGTCATCGTGGCCGAAAGGCTGATGTTTCGGACATACTGCCCTTTCGAAGCCGCCGGCTTAATTGAGCGAATGTACTTCAGCATTGCATCGACGTTCTCAGCCAATTGCGTCTCGTTGAACGACAGCTTGCCGACCACGCAATGCACATTTCCACCTGAATCGCACCGAAACTCAACCTTGCCGGCCTTGTATTCACGAACTGCACTCGCCACGTCGCTGGTGACAGTTCCAGCACGCGGGGACGGCATCAATCCACGGGGACCGAGAATCTTGCCCAGCGGCCCGACCGCACCCATCATGTCGGGTGACGCGATGGCCACGTCGAATTCCAACCACCCACCCTTGATCTTTTCAGCAAGCTCCTTCCCGCCGACGACGTCGGCGCCGGCGGCGGTCGCCGCGGCGACGTTGTCACCCTGCGTGAACACGATCACACGCTTGGATCGCCCGATCCCATTCGGCAGAACCAGCGAACCACGCACGATTTGATCTGCTTGACGTGGGTCGATCCCCAAGCGGACTGCTACCGTGACCGATTGATCGAAGCGGCAACGCTTGACACCGGTGGGAAGCTTTCCTTCCAGAGACTTCAACAACTGCACGGCACCGTTGACGTCCAGCGCCGCCAACCCATCGACCTGCTCGCGCAGAATCCGAACCCGCTTTGAACAACGCGACATGAATGCACCCACAACTCTCTGAAAAACGCGCGAACGTCAGTCCAACACTTCAATGCCCATGCTGCGTGCCGTGCCACGAATCATTTTCGCGGCCTGCTCGAAGTCGGGAGCATTCAAATCTTCAAATTTAGCCTTCACAATATCCAGCACTTGAGCTGCAGTCACGCTGCCGACGCGATTTAACTTTGCGTTCGCAGCCCCTTTGGCAACCGCCGCCGCCTGCTTCAGCAGGACCGACGCCGGGGGACTCTTCAACACAAACGTAAAACTGCGATCCTCAAACACAGTCACGATGACCGGGACGATCATCCCGTTCAGATCGCGAGTCTTTTCGTTGAACTGCATTACGAATTGACCCAAGTTGATCCCGTGTGGACCCAATGCCGTTCCTACAGGAGGCGCCGGGGTCGCCTTTCCACCGGGAATCTGCACTTTTACCTGAGCCTTAATCTTCGCTTGCTTCTTAGCCACCGCCATCTCCTCATTTATGCCTGGAACCCGTCTCAGGTCCGTTCGACCTGCCACGATTCCAGATCAACAGGCGTCGGCCTGCCGAAAATCTCAATCAAAACCGTGATCTTGCCGCTGTGCTCATCCACACCTTCGATTTGTCCGTCAAATCCCTCGAAGGCCCCGTCCTTGATTTTTACTCCGTCACCGACGCTGAACTCCATTTTCACGCGAGCTGGTTCAACCGGCTCCGTATTCGCAACACCGAGCAGACGATCGATTTCTTGTGGCTGCATTGGAATTGGCTGTCCTGCCGATCCCGTGAAATCGCCCACGCCGTTCGTCGTCCGCACCAAGTACCACGTGTCGTCATTTAGAACCATCTGGATCATCAGGTACCCGGGGTACAACTTCTGCTCGATGACTCGCCGCTTGCCGGTCTTATTATCCACGATTTTTTCAACGGGAATCACGATCTCCCCGAAGAACTCACCCAATGCCTCCTGCCCGATTCGACGGCGCAGCGCATCACGAATCGTACGTTCGCGATTGCTCTGAACTTTCAGAACATACCACTGCATCTGTTGTTCAGCACCTTCCGACATGGCCGCTAAACCTCCGGAGCCTTCCGTCAATGCAGTTTAGTGGGTGCTCATGCCACCCAATTCAACCCACCACAACACAACACCAAATTCGATGCCAGCCTACTAGAACTGCAGCACTTGAATCAGCCTGAGCAGCCAATGCCACACGACGTCGTAGCTGAACAACACCGCACTCAACATTCCCATGGCACACAGCACTACAGCCGTAGACCGCTTCAACTGCGGCCAGGTCGGCCAGGACACTTTGGCCATTTCATGTTGTACATCAATCAAAAAATCAGCAAACTGCGGCCAGTTTACACACCGAAACACCACCCACACACCCACCACGGCAATCAAAGCCGAGATCGCCGGGCCAACACGACGAGCATCCGCCAGAAGCGTCAAACTCATCGACCAGCACAGCAACACCACAACCGCCGCGCCAGCTCCGCCCACAAGCTGGCGCGCGATCCGCCCCTGATTCTTCTTGTAGAACCCGAAACTAAACAGCGACGAAATAAAACCATCAGACTTTGGTTGATTCACCGTAGACATCCCAGTTGCCGCAGAACGCACAAGACCGACACGTGACGAGCGGCCTGCCACCGCACCGAAACACGGGCGGAGGGAGTCGAACCCCCAACCCCTGGATTTGGAATCCAGTGCTCTGCCAATTGAGCTACGCCCGTTCGTGTCACCTTGCGAAGCCTAGCCGGACGAAGCACAAGCCAACCGTCACTTTTTACGTGACTCTTTATGAGAAGTGTGCTTGCGCAACTTCTTGTTGTACTTGCTCAACTCAAGTCGCTCAGTTCCCCGCGTCTCCTTGTTGACGCGGTAGTTCCGCAACCCAGTCTCCGTGCACTCCAGCCAGACGAATTCGCGAGCCATGGCGAAACCCCAAATCCAAAACCCATACCAATCAAGGCACGCGAACAGCTGACCAGCCAGCAGCCGCACCATTGAAGACACGAAACGAACGAAGCCGGCGCCGACTACTCAAGAATCTTCACAACAACGCCAGACCCAACCGTCTTACCGCCTTCACGGATAGCGAAGCGAACGTTTTCCGTCATCGCGATCGGCTTGCCCAACGTCACCGAGAGCTTGACATTATCGCCGGGCATACACATTTCTGCGCCACCCAACAGATTCGCCTCGCCCGTCACGTCGGTCGTGCGGAAGTAGAACTGAGGTCGATATCCGCTGAAGAACGGCGTATGCCGACCACCTTCTTCTTTGCTCAGAATATAAACCTGAGCTTCGAACTTGGTATGCGGAGTAATCGATCCAGGCTTGGCCAGCACCTGACCTCGCTGCACATCTTCCTTCTTCAGGCCGCGGAGCAGAACACCAACGTTGTCGCCAGCCATCCCCTGATCCAAGGTCTTCTGGAACATTTCTACGCCGGTGCAAACCGATTCCTTCGGGTCAGTCAAGCCGAGCAACTGAACCTTATCGCCAACCTTCAAAACGCCCTGCTCAATACGACCAGTCACCACGGTTCCACGACCTTCGATCGAAAACACATCCTCGATCGCCATCAACATCGGCTTGTCAGTTTCTCGCGGAGGCTGCGGAATATCCTTATCCAGTGCATCCATCAACTTGGAGATGCAATCGCTGTATTTCGGATCGGCAGGATTATCCAGCGCCCCCTTGGCATTTCCACGAACGATCGTAACATCGTCGCCGGGAAATTCGTACTTGTTCAGCAGGTCGCGGATTTCCATTTCGACCAACTCGAGCAATTCTTCGTCGTCAACCAGGTCGCACTTGTTCAAGAAGCAAACCAGAGCCGGAACGTTAACCTGCTTGGCCAGCAGAATGTGCTCACGAGTCTGAGGCATCGGACCGTCGGCGGCCGAAACAACCAGAATCGCGCCGTCCATCTGAGCAGCGCCGGTGATCATGTTCTTGATATAATCAGCGTGGCCAGGGCAATCGATGTGTGCGTAGTGACGACTGTCCGTCTCGTATTCGACGTGACTGACAGCAATCGTCACAGTCTTGGTTTCGTCACGAACCGTACCACCCTTTGCAATATCCGCATAGCTCTTGAACTTCGCCAAACCCTTGGCCGTCTGCACCGCGAGAATCGCCGCCGTGGTCGTGGTTTTTCCATGGTCGATGTGGCCAATCGTTCCAACGTTCACGTGCGGCTTGGTGCGCTGAAAAACTTCCTTCGCCATTTGATCCCTAACCTCGCTTCTCTTGACTAGAACCCCACCAACCCAACGACTTCTTATGTAACTGACGGGAACACCCCGACCTTGACGCAACAACAGAACGATTACTGCAAGAGCTGCTGAAGGGATTCGAACCCTTGACCTCGTCCTTACCAAGGACGCACTCTACCAACTGAGCTACAGCAGCAGGGCAGCCAATGGAAGTCGCGAATCCCCAAAGAATGGGAGATACAGCTCCGCTTGTCAACCCTGCGAGGGTCTGCAGTAACGACAATCCGAGCCGCCGCCTAGAGCAAATAACCGGCACTCGATGCCCGAGTCCACTCCGTCACCGAAGTGAATCAACCACACAACAGAACCACCCGAAAACGCCCCAACCTCAAGCTATTTCACCCAAATCACCAAAACT
>Ga0206824_10010_pt1 | contig 65174 bp, 52 predicted proteins | sample Alteio_BWOrgCont_82_FD_152874 | JGI IMG/M metagenome (GOLD analysis project Ga0206824, IMG submission 152874) | Enriched cells from forest soil in Barre Woods Harvard Forest LTER site, Petersham, Massachusetts, United States -... | ecosystem: Environmental > Terrestrial > Soil > Temperate forest >...
GCGCCACAAGGCCGCTTCGAGTGTAATTCCCGGACCAAACGCCAGAGAGACGCAGGGGCGCGGAGCTGACTTTTCGCGAAGGGAGTTCAGAATAAACATGATGGTCGGCGACGACATGTTTCCGTAACGTTCCAGAATCTCGCGCGATGCGGCTAACGCCGCCGGTGGAAGCTCCAGCGCTGCTTCGCATGCATTCAGTATGCGAGGTCCTCCCGGGTGAATGGCCCATGACTCGATCTCTTCGATGCGCAGGCCATGCGGCACTAGCCATTGCGCGAGCCATGGCCTTAAATTCGTTTGAATGATTTCCGGAATCCGAGGGGACAGCGTCATTTGGAATCCATGATCGCCAATCCGCCACGTCATCAAATCGGCGGTCTGTGGAACCACAAAGCTTTGTTGTTCGACCAGCCGCCAATTTGAATTGTCGGTGGATTCCGTCGAGTCTGCAACCAGTGCTGCGGCACCATCGGCAAACAGTGAGTTCGCCACGATTTGTTCGGCATCCGCAGAATATTGCTGATGCAGACTGCACAATTCAACGCAGCAGACCAGCACACACGCGCCTGGATCGCTTCCGGTAAACGCTTGCGCCACGCGCCAGGCATTGAACGCCGCATGGCATCCCATGAATCCAACATGAGTGCGCACGACGTTGCGCCGCAAACCCAATGTGTCAACCAGACCAAGGTCAAAGCCCGGCGAAGCAAATCCACTGCACGAAACCGTGACGAGGTGGGTGACTGTTTCCGCGGAAACTGCAGCGGATTGAATCGCCCTGCCAGCAGCCACTGTGGCCAGATCCGTGGCTTCCATCTCATAGCGTTGCATGCGCACCTGCGTCGATGGACCGCAGTCTGTCGGATGTTCCGCGGGATGATAAAACGTCTGGTGAGCACGATTCCCGTTCGTACTGTCGTCCACCAGGATGCTGTGCCGCGTTTTGACTCCGGATCGGCGATACAACGCCATGATTGCCGGCCCGCGGCCGATGACCTTCCCCCACATTTCCACGGCGTGCTGGGCGGCATCATCCTGAGTGGCAAAGCCTCCCGGTACTGCCACACCCCATCCCTGGATTGTCATTGTCATCGTGTGCTTTCTGTTGGAACGTGCGACGGCCGCGCGTCATTGATTCGAGAAATGAGCCAGCGAGGTACCGAGGGAACCAGCCTGGAGAATCCGAGCAGCGATCGCGTCAATCGCGGATATCGAAGCAATGAACCGAGACCGCGGACCGCCCACTGCCTTTCCTGAATCGCCTGGCAGTAACACGTCTGCCAACGTCGCACGAGTAAGGGATTCCACTCGTTGATGGCCTGATCGATCAACGGCGCCGACAGCCATGCGCTCTCCAGTGCCGCCGCCATCCCTTCTCCCGTAAACGGCTCAACATAACCGGCTGCGTCGCCAATGACGAAGACTCGCTCCGTCGCAACTGTCCCTGCGCGGCTTGTCAACAACGGGGTCCCCTGCCAATCGATCGAGCCTGAATTCTCGACACTGGGCATTCCGACCGACAACATCAGCTTTTGGAGAATGACTTCGGGACGTTTCGCGGATTTCAAGGCGACTGGGGAGATGGCGGCAGCAATGCTCAGTCCTCCGCGTTCATGTTGGGCTAAACCGACGTATCCGTCATGTCCCACGGCCATCGAAATTGTGCCGGGACGGATTCGATCCAGCAGCGCCTGACTTGGCGAAGCGATGCACGTCCCGATACCCACGTACGATTGAGTCGACGTTTCGGCCGCCAATTCCGGAAGTTGCCTGGCCGCGGAACGTAATAAACCATCGGCGCAGACAACACACTTCGCCGAAAACTGCAAGTCGTTGCCATTGTGACGTGCCGCCACAATGCGTCGTCCAGCGATGCATTCTTTATCGATCATCGCCGTCGTTCTCGCCATGACGTGAACTCCAGCGGCGATCGCTGCGTACAGCAGATGCTGATCAAACGTCCTGCGACTCAGTGAGAATCCACCATGGAGCGGGAAACGTGTCGAAGTTCCCGCAAGGCAGATTTCAAAAGCATCCAGCGGGATAGCTCCCGCTGCAATTGGCAAATGACCAAGTCCAGCGTGATCCAGATGTGCGACGGCCCGCGGACTCAAGCAACCGCCGCAGACCTTGTCACGAGGGAATGCTTTTGCTTCAACCAGCAGCACCGACCGGCCGCGCTGTGCCAATAACCGGGAAACCAATGAACCGGCCGGCCCGCCTCCGATCACGATGACATCCCAATCCGTGCGGGCCGAATTGCCCTGTTGCGCCGAATTGTCGACATCTGCAGGGATTTCAACGTCCGAGTCGGATTGGGACACGATCGACTGGCATTCGATTACGCTGGAGTCGCTCATTAGCGACTCGATCTCAACAGGAAACGCTCCGGCCAGTGCTGCCGCAATTGAACGCTGGTCAACCCTGCCTGCACGGCCAGGCGGCGGGCTTCATCCAGCGTAAATGCAGCACGAACAGACAATGGTCCATCGTTGTGGACGATGGGAGACCGTGACAGAGCTCGGCAGCCAATCCAGCACAGGACGTAACCCCATCGGGTGCGCAATAAATCGTCAACAAAAATGGCGCGGCGGGCGGCATTCGCCATGCTCTTCAAGAGCAGGATGGCGTCGGCCTCCTGCAAATGATGCAGGAACAGAGAGCACATGATCACGTCATATCCTTCGGGAAATGGCTCTCGCAGTGCATCGTGTTGAAAGAAACGCACATGAAGAATACCTTGTTTTTGCGCCGTCTGACATCCCAATTGCAGAGCCGTCTCGCTGAGATCACAACCGTCGAACTGAATTGGCAGCCCGGAAGCACGTGCCTGCCGCGCCAATCTCAGGACAACATCGCCTCCACCACACGCGACATCGAGGACTCGCAAAGGACGGTCTACAGAGCTGAAATGAACCAGGGAACGCAGTTCCTGCCAGATGGCGGGAACTCCTCCGCTGAGCCAATTCACGCGGCGCAGCCCGTTTAATGCCTTATGATGGGCCGATACATCCAATCCGGGTTGATCCATCAACTCCGGCTGGCGGTCTCGCTGGTTCAAGAATGCCATCCCTCACTACCTTTTTTGCGAAGCCGAACGTCACGGCGGGCGGAAGTCTTACGAATCGGAATGCGTTACTCTATGGTAATGTTCGGGCGGGTGGAAGAATTCACGGGCAATGGCCGAATTCGGTAATTGCCGGTGTCCTCAACGGAGGCGACCAGAAGATGACGATCGACGACACCGCCGAAACCTCCTCGCTATTCGAGTGCTGGGGAAGCAGGTTGCTGATCGTCATCGCACTTGTATTGCACACGGCGGCGCTGATGAACGTGCGGCCCCTCCAAAGTGCGAACGATCGATCCCGGTGGTGTACCGTCTGGTCGCTGGTCGAACGAGGGACATTCCAGATCGATGAGATTCGCCAGCATCAGGGTTGGGATTCCATCGATATTATTTACGACGAGGGCCATTTCTACTCGACAAAGCCCCCGTTGCTCAGCGTGATCGTAGCAGGGGTGACCTGGTGTGTTCAGCGTGTCACCGGTTGGACGCTGTTGAATCAGACTCAGCCACTGACGGCAACCGTCTTGTGCGTCGTGAATATCCTTCCGTTCGCGGTTTCACTTGTTCTTTTGTCTCAATTGCTGCACCGCGTCTCGACCACCAGTTGGTGTCGTCTGTTTGTACTCGGCGCTGCGGCATTTGGCACGCTGGTGACACCGTTCTTAGTGACGCTGAACAACCACACTGTCGCCGTGGCAGGTGTCATTGTCAGCCTTTATGCTTTGGAACGTGTGCTTTGCACGGAACAGCCAGTCCGCTGGATGTTTGCGCTGTGTGGAGTCGCTTCCGCATGGTTCGTCTGCAACGAACTGCCGGCCGCGGTAATGGCACTCACCACGTTTCTTCTTGCCTGGCGAAAATCACCGAGACACGCCTGGTGGTGGTACGTTCCCGCGGCCCTTGTTCCGCTGGCCGCGTTTCTCGTAACGAATATTGTCGCGACCGGAAGCTGGAAACCTACGTATGCGGGTTACGGTTCCTCGAAATACAACTTCGTCATTGACGGTGTGCCGAGCTACTGGAGGGAACCGCACGGTGTCGATCGGAACATCGACTCCCCATTGATGTACTTCGTGCATTGCACGGTCGGACACCACGGAATCTTGTCGTTAACACCATTGTTTCTGTTATCGGTTGCCGGCTGGTTATCGAACGCTCCCCGTCAGAATCCGTTCATGCTGGCAGTACTGCGATGGGGGCCAATTTTAGTCGCGATCAATTTGGCATTCTTCATGACGCGAACGCAGAATTATAACTTTGGAGGAGTCAGTTGCGCCCTGCGCTGGGCCATCTGGCTGATTCCGTTCTGGTTGCTGGCGCTGGTTCCAGTGCTGGATTCCACATTCAGATCGACGTCGATTCGCATCATCGCAACAACCCTGCTTGCGGTTTCGATGTTTTCAGCATGGCTTCCCATCGATAACCCATGGCAACAGCCTTGGTTATTTCGTGCGATGGAACGCTGGAGTTGGATTGATTACAGGGACGATCCTTCGACTTTGCCAAGAACCCTATGGACGTGGTTCCCGTCCATTCCGCAATTTTCGAAAAACTCGGACGAATTTCCGTGGGTTGAATTCTCATCACAGCAACCGGACGGCAGTGTTAGCCGTCGGCGCATGACATTGCGTTCTCCCGTGAGTTTAGACGATCTCTCCATTGTCGAAGTACTTGTTCAGGAAGCGATGGGATCTGAAGAGTTGCACGGGACGCGGAAATTCATGATCGATCGCAGGCTGTTTGAAACGGGCGCTCCTGCGGCCGAATTCATGGATTGGGCCGATCCCGCTGTCACGCCCGAGCAGCAGCAGTCGGATCTTGCGTTCGTCCGCGGACTTCCGCTGATGCGTGAATACCGCGCTGGAAGGACCTACTACTTGAAAACGTCTCTGCGGAAAGATGCGTTCCGCTGCCAGATTGTCGCGGCTGCGGTGGACTCGTCGCTTCCTGATGGTCAGATCCTTCGATACCGCTGCGACGCATGGTTATGCGACGAACTTCCGTTCGGAGTCGCCCAGGTCGAGTTCCAAATCACTGACCCGATGACAAAAGAAACGCTTCATCATGAGCAATGGCTGGTCAGCGATTGCCATCCCAAAGTCTCCAAGTCTGCCCCAAACATGATGAAACTTCCGTGATTCACGTTAAATCGACCAATTGGCAACTCATGTTGCAGTTTCCTGAATTTTCACCTAAATACACCCGCACTCCCCTGTTTCCAATACCAAATTCAGTCCGCTCCGGTGCGAACGGCCGATGCCTCGTGCCCGCTCGCACTAATATTTTCGCCCACGTTAACGACGGCTCAGGAAAGGATTCCGAATGCCTGCCGAAAGACTTACAGTCACTCGCCGGTCACGATCGGCAATGTTGGCCGCCTTCCTGATCCTGGCGGCCCTTATGATACAGCCACCATTTCGCGCTGCATGGGCGTCAGATGAACCTTCGACCGTAGCGGTCGCGTGGAAAACTGCGAGACAGGAGGTGGCGACACTCGTTGTCGACTGTCAGTTTGAAAAGGCGATTGCTCAAGTCTCCGATTTCATCAAAGCCAATCCCGGGTTTGGTCCGGCGTACGAACATCGAGCGTGGGTCACGCTGGACTGGCTTGATTTGCGAGACGAAGTTTCTTTGATCGACGTTCCGCTTCGACACCGCGCGATGGCGGATCCATGCAGTGGCTTGGGGAACATCGAACCCGCCGTTGAAGTTCGACGAGTCTTCGTGGAAGACTGGTTTCACCTGAAATACGTGCCTCCAGCAGAGATGAAAACGGTCCAGCACGATTTGGAAGCTTGTCGTCGTTTGATGGGTAAGGAATTCGCCTCCGAACCACTCGAAGCGTACATGGCCGAGTTCGTTGGAAACTATGGTCGTGCAAATGAATTGATCAATGAGCGATGTCAGGACGGCACGGCGACGCCGCGAGAATACCTGATCCAAAGCCGTCTGCTGCGAATTCAGGGTGACATGAATGGCGCATTGACCGCAGCCGGTGCGGCGTGGAAATCCCCGGAAACTCGTTCACAGGCTGGTTCGCGAGCGATCAACATCCTGCGAGTCACCCAACGCGTCAAAGATGCACAATCGTTCCTGAATCGGTGGCCGCAAGCGGGGGCTGGCGATCCCAGACTGATCTATAACCGGATGGGGTTCACTTCTGATCCAGATGCGATTTTCAAGGATTTCGATGTGCTGATGGCGATGCTGCCCAGGGAACCGGGGCTGTACTATGGCCGTGCGACGCGCGAAATGCAGTATCGCAAGGATGCAGAAGCTTCAATGGCCGCACTGAATCATGCAGTCGCACTCAAGACAAAGTCGTTGCTACCATACTATGCCCGCAGTTGCCTGTGGGCCAAACAGGACGATGCAAAATCGTCTCTGGCCGATGCAACAACCGCCATTGAATGCTGCCCGTACTTCGACATGTCATATCAACTGCGTGCCAAGGCGTACCGAAGAATCGGTGACGTTGAATCGGCACGTCGAGACGAACGATATCAATCGTGGTTGAAACAATTGTATGAATTGCATTCTAAGTACAAGCGGAGTCCGGAGAACGAGGACGTCGCCGTTGAGCTTGCGCACCACTACTCGCGAGGCGAAGAGTGGAAGCCGGCTTTGCGAACTTTGACCCAATGTCTGAAGCGTGCTCCAAAACACATTGAAGCACTCCGCGAACGCTGCCAGATTTATCTGGCAATGGGGAATCTGGATCCGGCGCTGGCGGATGCGAATGCGATTGTGGCGATCACTCCGGAACCAGGCAGTTTTTCTCTGCGCGGAGACGTCTTTGCGCAACGCCGTGACTGGGACAAGGCTGTTCGAGATTTCGAACGAGCCAAGTGTCTGGACGACCGACTCGAACACGCCCTGCGTCAGCGTGCCGCATGGCACTCCGCCTCCGGCCGCGTCGAACCCGCGAAGGCCGATTTGGAACACGCCGACAGAGTTTCTCAGGCTGGCTTTGATGCTCCAGAGAAATAATTGCGACTATACTTGTGGCATCCATTCGCCGCTGAACACTTCGGCGGCCGGTCCTGTCATGAAGACATCGCCTGCGGCCGACCATTCCAGTCGCAGATCACCACCGCGTAAGTGTGCCGTCACGGTACGATTGGTTCGTCCCGTCAGAGCCCCGGCGACGGCCGACGCACAGGCCCCCGTTCCACAGGCCATGGTTTCTCCGCTGCCACGTTCCCAAACACGCATAATGAACTCGTCCGGAGATACGACATGGATGAATTCCGCGTTGACTCGACGCGGGAAGGCAGGATGACGTTCAATCTGAGGACCCACGCGCAGTACCCAATCGTCGTTGACTTCGTCGACGAAGGTGACGCAATGGGGATTTCCCATGGAAATGCAGGTCACTTGAATACTTCGATCCGCGACTTCCAGTGGAACGTTAATGGGTGGATCGCCGGGCAGCGTTGTCGGAATGCGAGCCGATTCCAGGATTGGCGTCCCCATATTGACAGTCACTCTGTCGACCTTGCCATCGTGTCCCGTTGACAAATGCATGGTCAGAATGCCCCGACCAGTTTCGATCTTCAGTTCAGGCTTCTTAACCAGGCCTCGATCATGAACAAACTTGGCGACGCAACGGATTGCATTACCGCACATTTCAGACTCACTGCCGTCCGCGTTGAACATACGCATCCGGGCGTCCGCGAATTCCGACGGACAGATCAGCACCAGGCCATCGCCACCGACCCCCGTATGACGATCGCTGATCGCCATGGCAGTTGCATGGATATCAGAAGGGACCGGTTCGACGAAACAATTCACGTAGACATAGTCGTTGCCCGCACCGTGCATTTTCGTAAAGCGCATGAACTTGTCTTTCCCGCGAACTTTCATGAGGATGATCCGGCTCTGCCTCAAAAAGGTGTCTGGAACCCTACGAATGGTGTCGTCGGCCGATTGGGCAAACGAGGGGAAGGTTCCAGACGCCTTTTTGAGGCAAAGCCGGATTGTCGTGTCATCGTGGACGACGGAATTCTATCGTAAACACCAGAGATTTTCGTGCCTTCATGTATATTCCCGCCGCCTTCCGCGAAACCGATACCGGAAAACTGCACAATTTTATTGACCAAAATGGCTTTGCATTGCTGACGTCCGATGGAGCCCGGGGACTCGTTGCCAGCCATCTGCCGTTGCTGCTTGATCGGACTCGAGGTCCGCTCGGGACGTTGCTGGGACATTTCGCCAAGGCGAACGAACAGGTTGGCGATGGTGGCCGAGCGGTCCTGGTTGTATTCTCCGGACCTCATGCTTATGTCTCACCCACCTGGTACGAATCTCCCAACACGGTCCCGACCTGGAATTATGTCGCGGTCCATGCTTATGGCGTCATGAACGTCGTTGAGGACCGGGCCTCATTGTCCCGAACACTGGAAGACCTGGTTCAGAAATACGAAGCGTCACGTCCGACACCGTGGCTGTTTGATCCTGACACCGCGTTCCACCAGAAACTGCTGGAGGGGATCGTTGGGTTTGAGATCGAAATCACCCGACTGGATGGGAAATGGAAGTTGAACCAGAACCACCCGCCAGAACGTCGACAACGAGTCATCTCTGCTTTGAACGCAGATGGAGGGCACAATCAGTTAGAAATCGCACGTCTGATGGAAGCGTCATCGACCGACTGACACGCACTTCAATTTGCTTTCATTGCGGACATAGAATCGCCCCTGGGACAGCGCGGGCAGGGCGCGTGTCGTTCCATTGAGCAGGCTGGCGGAGGCCAACTCGCGATAGCCAGTCTTGGTCAATTCGACGAGCTTCAATTTGCCATCGGTCTGCATCACGATCAGCTTGCCATCCGCTGCGATCAGGGTCGCGTAGGTCGGCAAAGCTTTGGCCCAGTGGAGTTGGCGGGTCGCGGGGTCAAAACACTTTAATGTGACTGGTCCGAAGTCTTGCCGCCCATCCACTCCGTAGATTGCACCGTCGTGCAGAATCGGAGTCGCATATTGGCTCGACAAGATCTCGTCATTCCACTCGACGTCGACGGTATCGCCGCTGATCGAGACAAACTCCGCTCCGATCCCGTAACTCGCCGTCAGCAGCACTTGATTCTTGATCACGATCGGAATCGCGGCATTCACGGTCGGACCGCGCTTTCCGAAGGGAGTCTTGAACTGCTCTTTGCCTGATGTCGGATCAAGCGAAACCAGATTCAGACGCGTCACGCACAGCAGATGACGAGTGCCTTCCAGCGTGACTGCGATCGGCGACGAATAACTGGCTTGTTCTGACGTCGCCTTCCAGGTCGTTTTTCCCGTCTCCAGATCGAAGGCCACGATGCCGGCCCCGCTCTTATCCCCGCCGACGTTGACAATCACCGTCTTTCCCTCCACCAGCGGCGAGCATCCCGCTCCAAAATAGGATGATGGGGGATGAAATTCCTGTTGTGTCTGTCGCTCCCAAACAGGTTTCCCGGTCTTGAGATCGACGCAATACAAGCCGCCTCCACCCGCCAAAGCGTAGATTCGCCCGCTATGAATGGTCGGGATCGCTCGAGGACCATTGTCATCGCCGATCTGTGGTTCGAAGTTTGTGGGAAACGGATGAGCCCACAATTCCTTTCCCGAAGCGGCGTCGAAGGCGGTCAACAGATCGTTGTCGCCCTGACGATGAAACAGAATCGCGATCCCCCCGAACGTGGCAACTCCAGCAAAGCCGGAACCGATCTTAACCTCCCAGAGGAAGGCGGGACCTGCTTCCGGCCATTTGTCCCGAAGTTGTTCTTGATCAGCAATGCCATTTCGGTTTGGACCAAGGATTTGCGACCAATCACCCGCAAACAGACTTGGTACGGTCGCGAGAACGACCGAGATCAGTCCCAAACCACGCAACGCAGCCGCGACTCGATGAGCGGAAATCATGGCCAACTCCACTGCGGGACAGGAACAAGCCAGTCACACGTTCCATTCGGCATCGCATGACTGACAGCGGAAGCCCACCAGAGTGGCCGTGCCCGGAATCTCCAGTCCGCTGGAATTGGTCATAGCGTCATCCAGCTCAAGTGGTTCGACGACTGGATAGGAACAGTTGCGGCAGCGCCGGTTTGCAAACAGCAGACGCGCACGCGCAATCACATCCAGCCGAGGACCTGATTCCACCGCATGCCGTCGGGGAAACGGCAGGATCGTGGGACGATTTTTCCCGGCAGCCATTGTCGAATCACATTCATCCGGCCAGTAAACGCTGAGTCGGCTCATCCTTGAGCTCCTTTAGGTGGTTCGTACTGCTCCTCGAAAACACCACTCCCCAACCGGTACAAGAACCGATTTCGCGATGACATCCTGTCGAAATCAAATTGCAGCGGGGACAAACATCCCCGCTGACCGATGGGGTTACGCAAAAGATACCGGTTATGACGACATTCGGCAAGATTGGCTGAATCACTCTTCGATCGATAATCTGCTTGCGCCGTCTCGTAACGCATTATGTGGTCGATGATTACGAGATGGCTTCTTGCGACGCGGCAAGAATGTTTCTGAGTTGCTTTCCGACCGCCTGCAATTTATTTTCTGCTGACCATGTACGAAAGCTGCCGATTTGACATGGATAGCCCCACGTCGTATGTGTGTTTATTATTTTGAACAATCCAAGGAACGGATTCCCTTTCCCGCCTCGCTTGCTTATATTTACGGGAGTTTCCCACTTCCGGAGGCCACCGCATGTCGGCATTTCTGGTTCCACTCGACCCTGGTCTGTGCTTGATCCCGCTTGAAAAGGCGATCGTGTTGATCGGCCGTCAGGCCGATTGCGATGTTTCTCTGACGCACAGCCGCAAGGTGTCGCGCAAGCATTGTTGCATCGCGCAAGTCAACAGTTCGTACGTCATCCGTGATCTCGGCAGCACCAATGGCGTATACGTGAACGGGTCACGAGTCCGCAAGGAAGCCGGACTGACACTCGGTGACGAATTGGCAATCGGTGATGTTCGGTTTCGGTTGCAAACTGAAGCGACACAAAAATCACCAAAGGCGACCTTGGAAGATTCACAACTCGCCAAGCGCGTTGCATCGCCACGAGCAACGGCCGTGCCTCCTCCCAGCATGGACGTTCCCGTCGCGCTTCCCGAAATGGGTGCGGACTTTGTCGTTGAGCCTTCCATCGCACAAATGCGGTCGCCAAAGAATCGGAAAAGGCCTGACTTCGAACCGCAAGACGATGTCGTTCCGCTCGCTTCCGACAGCTTCTGATCAGCCTGCGAATTTGGGATCCTCGTTTGATGCGGATGACGATGTGAGTCTCCCGTCATTTGTGCGGGATGCAGGTCAGATCCGACGCGGAACTGAGCCTTCACTGACCCTTGCGAGTGAATCCAGATGAGCGAATCTGTTCGTCACGAAATCGAATCGCTTCGTGCCACGATTCGACGACATGACGCCTTGTATTACGTCCACGCCGCGTCGGAAATCACAGATCTGGAATACGATCAGTTGATGCGGCGGCTTCGCGATCTGGAAACAGCCCATCCGGAATTTGATTCGGACGAAAGTCCCACTCGCAAAGTAGGAGGGGCGCCGATCGCGGGTTTTGTCACCGTTGAGCACCGCGTCCCGATGCTATCGATCGACAACGTGTACAACGAAACGGAACTGGCCGAATTTGGTCAACGCGTTTCCAAGCTTCTGGAAGGTCGACCCTGCGAGTGGCTGGTTGAGTACAAGGTGGATGGTGTTGCCTTGTCCCTGATTTATGAACAGGGAAGGTTGGTGCGTGCTGTCACGCGCGGCGACGGACGTCGTGGCGACGACGTGACTCACAACGCTCGAACGATAGGGGGCGTTCCGTTGCGGTTGGTGTCCCTGGATTCAAATCCAACGGGCGACTCGGACTCTTCCATTCCGTCCGTGCTTGAGGTCCGCGGGGAAGCGTATATCACCAATAGTGAATTTGCCCAGCTCCAACTAACCGCCACTGAGCGCGGTGAAGAGCCTTTAAAGAATTCTCGCAATGCCACGGCTGGAGCCATCAAACTGTTGGACCCAACGCTATGCGCCGAGCGAAGATTGCGGTTCTTTGCTCACAGCGTGGGCAGTCTGGAAGGGGCCAGTTTTGCCACACACTCGCAATTCCTGAGGCGCATCGAGCAACTTGGTCTCCCTTCCGTTCCGGGAACCGCAGTCCGCCCCAGTTTTGAAGCGGCCATCGAGTATTGCCATGAACTTATGGATGATCTGCATTCGCTCGATTTCGAGGTCGATGGGCTGGTCCTGAAAGTGAACGATCTGGCGTTACGTGCGGAATTGGGTTCCACCAGCAAAGCGCCCCGCTGGGTCGTTGCCTTCAAGTGGGAAAAGTACGAAGCCGAAACCCGAGTGGCGGACATTCAGGTGCAGGTCGGCAAGACGGGAACGCTGACGCCGGTCGCGAACCTGGAACCCGTCGAGATTGCAGGGACCACTGTCTCGCGAGCCAGCCTGCACAACAAGGACGAGATTGCCCGGCTGGGTATCGAGATCGGTGATTGGGTGATCGTGGAAAAGGCGGGAAAGATCATTCCGCATGTCGTGCGCGTCGAAGTTCATCACCGCGATGGATCGCAGCGTGCCTTTGAATTCCCGATATTCTGCCCCGAATGCAAGTCGGCCGTCGAACAGGACGAAGGAGGAGTCTACATCCGCTGCCCCAACCCCAGTTGCCCAGCGCAATTGCGTGAAGCCTTGAGGTATTTCGCATCCCGAGCCGCGATGGATATCGAGGGGCTGGGGATCAAATTGATCGAGCAATTGACCGATCACAAGCTGCTGCTGGGATTCGCCGACGTTTATCGCTTGCCAGACCGAAGAGCCGAGTTACTGGAACTCGAACGGATGGGCGAAAAATCGATTGACAACCTTCTGGCGGGGATCGAAGCTTCGAAACAGCGTCCCTTATGGCGGCTGCTGACGGCCCTCAATCTGCGTCACGTCGGAGTCCGAACAGCTCAACTTCTGGCGGACCGCTTTGGTTCCCTGGAAGCGATTGCCCAAGCGGGCGAAACGCAACTGGCGGAAGTCGACGAGATTGGTGATGTCATCGCCAAATCGGTTCACGCCTACTTTGCCAGTGATTTTGGCCGGAAGATTGTCGACGAATTGAAAGAACTGGGATTGAACCTGGGGAGTGAAGCCGATGCCGCTGCGGCCGCAGCTCGGCAAACCCAGGGCTTGCTTTCCGGAAAGACATTGGTGGTCACGGGCACGCTCAATCGATTCAAACGCGACGAAATTCATGCGATGATTCAAAAGCACGGCGGACGCCACGCCGGCAGCGTTTCCAAGAACACCGACTATCTGGTTGCCGGTGCGGAAGCAGGCAGCAAATTAGCCAAGGCAGAATCTCTCGGAGTGAAGGTTCTAACCGAAGACGAATTCCTGACCCTCGTCGGAGAAGGGTGACACGGAGTGTGATTTTCTGAGCGGCTGGCGTAAGCTTGTCGCCGGTCAATCGATATGAACGGTCGGGCCAAGCCCGCCAGTTCCTTGGATCTCACAGGAAAGATCAATCATGACAGTCCACCAGGTGCTGATCGACGGTCAGTGGTCCACTTCAGCCGGAACTTCCACCTTTCAATCGGTGAACCCAAAGACGAAAGCACCTTTGCCAGGTAGGTATCCGATCAGTCCCTGGGCCGAAGTCGTACGAGCCATCGAGTCAGCTGCGCGCGCGGCCGACGCAGTGCGCGACTGGAGCGCCGAGCGATTTGCCGCTTTCCTGAACCGATTTGCCGATCGGATCGACGCCCGTGCCGAAGAACTGATTGCTATGGCGCATCTGGAGACCGCACTTCCTGTCCAGCCAAGACTCAAGGATGCGGAACTTCCACGCACCAGCAACCAACTGCGCCTCGCTGCTCGCGCTGCGGAGGATGGTTCGTGGGCCATGCCGACAATTGACGTCCCGGCGAATATCCGTTCGATGCTCCGTCCGATCGGCCCCGTGGTCGTGTTTGGACCGAATAATTTCCCCTTCGCGTTCAACAGCGCTGCGGGAGGCGACTTCGCCGCTGCGATCGCCTCTGGCAATCCAGTGATCGCCAAAGGGCATTCTTCTCATCCCGGTACCACGCGTCTGCTGGCAGAAGAAGCATTGCTGGCGGCGAACGAAACGGAGATGCCCCGCGGTTTCGTCCAGTTGATTTACCGCACTAGTCACGAAGACGGGAAGCGCCTGGTTTCGCATCCTTTGATCGGAGCTTCCGGTTATACGGGATCCCGCTCCGCCGGATCGCAATTGAAGGAAGTCGCTGATCGAGTCGGCAAGCCGATCTATCTGGAACTATCCAGCATCAACCCGATTTATATTCTGCCCGGAGCGATCCAGGAAAAAGGGGCGGCGATCGCCGAACAGTTCGCCACCAGTTGCCTGATGGGGACGGGACAGATGTGCACCAACCCCGGGCTGATTGTCGTGAAATCCGGCGAAGCGACCGAGGACTGGATCAAGCAGGTCGCCGAACGATTCACAGCCGCTCCGGTCGGCACGTTGCTCAGCGAAGGGGTGCAGTCTCACCTGGAACACGGCGTTCAAACACTTGTCAGTCATGGAGCAAAGGTCGTCACGGGGGGCTCGGTCGGAGGTGGAACAGGGTATAGCTGTCAGAACACACTTCTGCGAGTCACTGGTGCACAGTTCATCGCTTCGCCGGCAGCCCTGCAGACGGAAGCCTTCGGAAACGCGTCGATGATTGTGGTCGTAGAGACGGATGCCGAATTTGTTGCCGTGACCAACGCTCTGGAAGGCAACCTGACGGGAAGTCTGTACACCGCGACGGACGACTCCGACGACGCCCGCTATAATCAAGTTGAGCCCATCCTGCGACAAAAAGTCGGTCGCTTGCTGAACGACAAAATGCCGACCGGAGTGGCCGTCTCCTGCGCCATGAACCACGGTGGTCCGTTCCCCGCTACCGGACATCCCGGCTTCACTGCAGTTGGAATCCCAGCTTCATTGCGTCGGTTCGCCATGCTGCATTGCTACGACGCAGTTCGCCCCAACCGGCTTCCAGCCGCTCTGCGCGACCAGTCTCCGAACCCATCGCTGTGGCGTATGATCGACGGCCAAATGAAGCAAGGCAACGTGCCCGCAGCTGCGAAATAGAGGGGTTTGCATTTCGCTCGGCACGAGTCTCCCGACGCGCGCCGACTGAGGCCTTCGATTGATCGTACAACAACCTCTGAATTCTTACGAATTCAGCTACGGAAAAATGACTTACGCCGCTTTGGAATCCATGGGCCATTTCGGAGCGGCAAACTCGGTCAGCAGCGTTTCGCTGAATTCCAGGCTCGGTACCAGGCAGGGATGCTTGTATTGTTCGAGACTGGCCCCGAGCCGCGACTGGCGGTGGCGAATGTATCGTTCCCAGGTTCCGATGGGAATTGCCAGGCATTCCAGAGGGCCCAGCCGTTCTGAAAGGCGCTTCTCGCGGTATTCGACATTACTCTCCTGCAGTTCAGCGTCGACGTGCGTCGCCAGTTGCTGGTGCGTGTCGCCCGTTGGAAGATCTCCATATTCGAAATGCAGCCGGTAGCGAGGGGGGTCACCCCAGATCGGTGAAAGAGTGAAGTGTTGCAGTTCCAGTTTCAATCGATTCAGGCCCCCACGTACGGCGCTGACCACTTGCGACTCGGAGAGTTTTTCGCCCGTGATGCTGGCGATGTTAGCTCCCTTGTGCAGGAATTCCAGAAGTGGTGTGTCTCCGACGAATCCGGTACAGCGAACGACATCGCGAATGTCGTAGCGATACAGACCGGAAACAGTGGTCAGCAAGATGAAGTAATTCCGGCCCTCGTTCAGTTCGTGTGCTTCAAGGATTGTTGGTTGCGATGTTTCATATTCTTCTTCAGGTATGAACTCGAAGAAGTGCGAACTGATGTCCAGGACCCCTGTGGAGGTTCCGTCAGAGAGAGGAATTGTCATTCTCCCTTCGCTGGCCGACAGGCCGTGGTCTCGAATCGGAACGTCCCCCAAGTAGCGGCGCATCGGCTCCATGTAGGCGCCGACGCTCCCTCCTGTCCAGACGGCGACCATTCCCAGTTTCGGCCAGACATCGCATGGCCGCAAAGTTCCCGTACGAGCCGCGATCAATTCCAGTTCCTGTGCTCGTTCGCGATTGGGGCTTCCAATGCCCCATCGCAATTGCTGACGGATTTGCGGGGCGATCTCGAAGTTCGAAGAGAGTGTGCCGTTGTGGATATCGCGAATCAATTCATTCTGGTGCAGATGTGCGGCCTTGGAGAGTTGAATCAAGGTGCTGGGATTCGCGGTCATGACCAAGCCAACGTGCGCGTTCCCCATGGCGCATCGCAGTGCGGCATATCCCTTCGAGCACGAATCCGAAATCCGGCTCACAGCATTCGGGACGGCATACATTGTCCGGACCGCGCGATTTTGCATGGCGCCGACCAAACCGCTGATGTTTCCGCACGGAGTGCCGCCGCTGGTTCGAAACTGATCGTGATTACTGCTCAACTGTACGATGTCGGAAAAGTGCAGTGATCGATGCGAATCCATCGCATGAATACCCCAGACCTGCCAGCCACGTCTGTAGTCGCTCAGGAATTTCGTTGTAATCGGGATATATTTGGCCTGCGAGGTCGTCCCGCTGCTCAGAGCAAACATCAACAGCCGGTTCCTGTTGCCGAGCAGGGCCTGATGATTGCCCCGTTTCAATTCCTCGATTTCGTCGCGTATGGTTTCAAAATCAGAGATCTGCATTCGCCGGCGGAAATCATAAACTGACGTGGAGCCATTCAGCCCGCGGCGCCGCGAGAAATAGCTTTCTGCATTCAGTTCCAGGATACGGGAAAGTGTCTGACGCTGCGCATTCCGGCAGTTGGAAAGTAAGCCCGCAAATCGTCGCGCTTCGCCGCGGAGGCGCGCGCGAATCAACGTGCCGGCCAGATACCTCAAATGTCGGATCATGCCACCCTTCCCTGGGATTTCCGCGAATTACGGCTGAACCCTGGGAAGGATGAATGAACCTGTCTGATACGGAATGCGCTTCCAGCGAAAAATGCTGCAAACGGCACGTCCGTCAGGAAAGCCTGAAATTCAACTTCAAGCTCCGGAAAACATTACGGGTAGCCAAGGAGTTGCCAAAAGGCGACCTCTCGCTACCCGCACGCAATCCTCCGCAGTTCCGACCCGCCCCAGACCAGCCTCTGCCGATCACATATCGGCAGTTCAAGCATCTTCCCTGCGGCCAATGACGAGTCGCCCCCGCTGGCTGACTATTTCTTTTTAGCCGCCTTTTTCTTATCGGCCGCTTCATCTGCGCCGTCAGCAGCCTTTTTCTTTTTCTTCTTGCCCAGTACCAATCGGATGACTCGCGTCTTGGGAATGCCAAACGGACTGGTCCCCTCCACCCACTTTTCGTTCGCTTTCATTTGCTCAATGCGTTCAGGACGCGTGAGCACACTTCGAACGCGGGCGAGCCGACTCTTTCGCTTTAAGCTCTTATCAATCGACACGTTAAACCACTCCAGTCTCACAATTCCGAATCGAAACCATTGGCTTCCGCACGATCTCGTTCGGAGAAAAGATCCGGCACCAAAGTTGATGCGGCGAATTCTGCGGGAATCTCCAGCCATTTCCAAAAAGTGGAGGGAAAGATGTTAGTCCACGTGGTCTCGCGTTGCAAGCTGACCGCGTCTTTAAGGGCACTGGGATTTCGAAGTTGGATGGATCGTAGGAAAGACCTCTCGAAATCCAGCGTCAGTTGTCAATGGGCCTCCCGGCGTTTATAGTACATGACTCGTCCCGGATCCTGGGTGTCGAAGTGCGCCTGGATCGCCGCTTTAGCGGTGCCATGCCTTGAGCATGCTCCGGCCCCCTTGAACCCGAGCTCGCACACCATGTTTGAAGGCATTACCAGCAGCCTGCAGTCCGCGCTATCGGTGTTGAGTCGTGGAGGTAAACTCACCGAATCCAACATTCGCGATGGATTGGTTCAGGTACGCAAGGCGCTGCTGGAAGCCGATGTTCACTATGATGTTGCGACAAAGTTCATTGAGCGGTGTACAGAACAGGCCATCGGTGAGCGAGTTCTGAAGTCGCTTCGCCCAGACCAACAAATCGTCGGGATCGTTCATCAGGAACTGTGTAACCTGATGGGACCGACGGACCACTCGCTTCACTTGCGACGCGATGGTCTCAACAAGATCATGCTGTGTGGGTTGCAGGGGAGTGGTAAGACTACAACCTGCGGCAAGCTTGCCCGAATGCTCAAGGAGCAAGGGCGTCGTCCGATGCTCGTGGCCGCCGACTTGCAGCGGCCCGCCGCGATCGAACAGCTCAAGATTATCGGGCAGCAGCTCGATGTGCCGGTCTACACCGAGCCACCTGCCGGAACCACGCCGTTCAAGGTCTGCGTCAATGGTCTGGTCGCAGCAAAGCAGGCAGGCGTGGACGTTATCATTTTCGACACGGCCGGCCGGCTGCACGTCGATGCCGACCTGATGAAGGAACTGGAGCTGATTGATCGGAAGGTTCAACCCGATCAGATCCTGCTCGTTTGCGACGCAATGACCGGACAGGACGCGGTCAACAGCGCGAAGGCCTTCAATGAGGCGCTGGAACTGGACGGGGTGATTCTCACCAAGCTTGATGGCGATACTCGCGGCGGCGCGGCCATCAGCGTCAAAGAGGTGACGGGCGTTCCAATCAAATTCATTGGCGTTGGCGAGCAACTCGACCGTTTGGAGCCGTTTCATCCGGATCGAATGGCTGGTCGGATCCTGGGGATGGGCGACGTCGTCTCGCTGGTTGAGCGTGCCCAGCGAGAGATGGACGCCGACGAAGTTGAGCGGCAGCAGAAGAAAATGGCCGCTGGAAAGTTCTCATTGCAGGACTTCCAGGCGCAGATGAAGATGATCCGCCGGATGGGATCAATCAAGGATTTGATGAAAATGATCCCCGGATTGGGGGGATTGCTGGATTCGAACCCGGACATCGACGCCGAAGGGGACATGAACCGGATCGACGCGATCATCAGTTCCATGACTCCCTACGAACGGAATAATCCCGAACGGATCGATCGCAGCCGTCGACATCGGATTGCGAAGGGGAGCGGCACTGATCCGGCAGAAATCAACAAGCTCATCAAGGACTTCCAGGGGATGTCCGGGATGATGCAGAAAATGGCCGGCATGGGGATGATGGACAAAATGCGGGCGATGAAGGATCTGACAAGCAGCGGATTGCTTAATCCTGGAGCGAGCCTGATTCCGCAAAAGGGTAGCACCAAGCGCGGCCCCGCCGACCAGAAACTGGCGGACGAAAGGAAGAAGAAGGCTCGCAAAGAAGCCAAGAAACAAAAGAAGCGGAATCGATAGTCGGACCGCAGACGCCGAGAATTCGTCAACAACCGTTGGATTTCGAAAAAAGGAGAACTGAGTGGCAGTAAGAATTCGCATGAAGAAGATCGGACGAAAGCATCGTCCGTTCTACCGGATCTGCGTCATGGATTCTCGCGTTCATCGTGAGGGGATGGCGATTGAAGAAGTAGGTTGGTATGACACTTCCGTGGCTGACAAGTCAAAGCGAGTCAGCGTGAAGCTGGATCGCGTTGATTATTGGTTGTCGGTGGGTGCGAAGATGTCGGACCGCGTCGCGACACTGGTCAAGAAGGTCAAGACCAATCGCTTCGGCGTGGCTGCGGCGCCTCCGCCAATGCTGGCTCCCAAGGTCCCGGCGCCACCAGCAGAAGCAGGGGCGGAGGGCGAGGCTCCGGCGGAAGCCGCTGCCGAGTGATCGGGCGTTTCAGCGATCCGGCGGCAGATCCGCCAGTGACCTGAAACTATGAAATAAGCGTGGTCGAACGAGATGCGATTCGATGTTTTGAGTCTGTTTCCCGAGTTGTTTCACAGTTATCTTCAGCAAAGCCTGTTGAAGCTGGCGATTCAGAAGCAACTCGTGGATGTCAGGCTGTGGAACATTCGCGATTGGGCGACAGATCGACACAAGTCTGTTGACGACACACCGTATGGTGGTGGGCCGGGAATGCTGATTGCCTGTCCTCCTGTGTATGCGTGTGTGGAAGCGGTTCAGGCGGACGCAATTCCACCGGGGCAGTTGGTCATGTTGACTCCTCAAGGGCGTCCGCTCGATCAATCGCTTGTTCGAGAACTGTCAAAGTTTGAGCGGTTGTTGTTGCTGTGTGGCCGTTACGAAGGGTTTGACGAGCGGATTGCACAGGGGTTGAAGCCGCTGGAAATTTCGGCGGGGGATTTCATTTGTAATGGCGGCGAATTGCCCGCAATGTTGATCATCGATACGGTTGTTCGCCTGGTTCCGGGAGTGTTGGGAAACGAAACAAGCAGTAAGTACGATTCGTTCGGTGAATCAGGTCTATTGGAATATCCGCAGTTTACTCGCCCTCGCGAGTTTCGCGGCATGCAGGTTCCAGACGTACTGCTCAGCGGCAACCACAATGAAATTGCCCGGTGGCGAGAACAGCAAAGCGTGGAGCGTACAAGACAACGGCGGGGGTCGGAACTCGGCGAGACCGCCACGGATTGAGATGGAATGACGGCGCTGGTCACGAGAAACGGGTGGCGCCCCTTAATTGAGATTGGAAACCAAGATGATTCCGAAACTGCTTCAAATGGTTGAGTCCAAACACCTGCGACAAGATCCGCTGGTGTTTGAAATTGGTGATACGGTCGACGTCCATACGAGGATTCAGGAAGGCGATAAGGAACGCATCCAGATCTTCTCGGGCATTGTCATCGCTCGCCGCGGCGGTGGAACTCGCGAGAATTTCACTGTCCGTCGAATCGTTGCCGGTGAAGGTGTGGAACGAACGTTCCCGCTGCACTCACCGCGAATTGCCAAAGTGGATGTGAAACGCCACGGTAAGGTTCGCCGCGCCAAGCTGTTCTATCTGCGCGACCGCGTCGGCAAGGCAACCCGCCTGGTCGAACGAGTTGACGTCGCAGAACGCGAAGCCGCAAACTTGGCGAAGAAGGCCCGCAAGGCGGGCCACTGATTCACCGCGCCGTCGTTCAATTCGTATGAATTCAGGGATTCGGTCATCGAAAACTCAATTGAGTTCAGAGACACATCATTCTCCGAGTGAAAATGCGGGTGAACAGACTGATGCCTCAGTGACCGTACGCAACCATTGGTTTGCGTACGGTCACATGCTATGCCACGTCGACCCCTGAAGGTGGGAGCGGCAGAAGTGTGGGATTGGCTCCGACGGTATTTACGCTTAGGGAAGTCTGAGGACTCGCTCGGCGAGCGGGGTGAGGATTTAGCCGCAAAACTCTTACAAGGACTTGGATACCGGATCATCGAACGCCAGTTCCGCGGAAGGTATGGCGAACTCGACTTGATTGCTCTCGACGCCGAAACAGTTGTGTTTGTCGAAGTGAAAACTCGTACGAGTACCGCAGCGGGTGACCCGACGGAGGCGATCACCGTAGCCAAGCAGCGTAAGATAACCCAATCCGCCCTCGCCTATCTCAAGCGACGCGGCTGGTTGAACCGGCGAGTCCGATTTGACGTCGTCGCAATTCTGTGGAATGGCGATCAACCACCCGACGTGCGCCATTACGTCAGCGCGTTCGATGCATCAGGATTCGGCCAGATGTATTCGTAAAGCGTTACAATTCGATTTCACCAATTTCTGCGATCTGCTGCGGCGAAGGAAAGTCGGTAACGAGATATCGAACCGGGTAACGGTCCTCGTCCAGTTCGAAAAGGTCACCGGCGACTTCAAAGACTCGATCCCATTCGCAGATCGACATGGAATCGTCGCCCGAATTGAGCATGATCAACTGCGTCTTCGGCAGCAGAGTGTCGACGTCCCTGCTCCAAACGCAATACGAGAAGAGTTCGGTGTTCGATTCTTTTCTGAGACCAGAGAAAGCGGCGACGAAAATCTCGATGGCCTCCTTTTCGTGCAGTGCATCAAGCAGCTCCTTTTGATCTTCATAGAGCTTGCCCAGGTACTGCATCTCCAGCTCTTTGAATCGTGGAAAAAGTTCGTGTGAGCGTGGAACCTTCCAGTCCGATTCTAGACCGTCGAACACAGACGACCAAAGTATCAATCCAAAAATCCAAGCGCCGGACGTAGTCGGTATCCATCATCCGAAGCGGATTTCCTGATAATTTGACGCACCAATTTTCATGACCTATGTTTGGCACAGATGGGAATTGTGAGTCGCGCGTGGATGCCAGTTGAGGAATTCACTGAAATGTCTGAACGTCGCAGTACCGGGACTGGAGACCGGCGTGTTGCTGACCGTCGACGATCAGCCCGATCGACAATGGATTGCCAGATTCGGCTACTGAGCGCAACAGCGCCGTCACAAATCGTTCAAGGCAAACTGCTGGATGCGTCCTCTTCAGGGGTTCGCTTAAGCGGGTCGCAAGCGATCGGCGTCGGTGAAAAGCTGTTGGTCGAGGCGAAACGCGGTTCCCGTGTGGTGTGCAACGTCACTGTGCAAGTGATTTGGGCAGAACGCGAACCCTCCGGGAAATTCGCGATTGGATGTGAATCGCTCACCGAGCTATCGCCCCGGCAACTGATCCAGCTAAAATCGGTCGTCGTGGAAGATTCCTCCGTAGCGACCAACTGATCCTGTCGTCACGCCGCTTGAATTCCTTTCGGCGTCCGACTCGGCGGGATTCGCGAGACATACGGTGCAAGTTTTTGTCTCCGAATACATTTCCAGCGGGGCGCTTTCGGACCGACCGATTCCCGATTCATGGCTGCGTGAAGGGTCCGCAATGCTCTCGGCCGTCGTTGCCGACTTGCTGAAGGTTCCGGGTTGCCATGTCACAACGACAGTCGATCATCGATTGTCGAACTTCTTGACCGCCAGCCTGAGTACGGCACAGATCGATACCGTGGCAGATGTCCCCGCCGAGCGAGCTGCGTTTGATCGGCATGTGAAACGGGCCGATGTCACATTGATCATTGCCCCGGAAACGGCGGGAGCGCTTGAGCGGCGGGTTCGTCAGGTGATTGAGCTGCGAGGCCGAACGGCCAACTGTACACCCGCGGCGATTCATCTTTGTGGCGACAAGTGGCGTCTGGCAAAGCATCTGGAGGTTCATCGGTTGCCCACAATTCCCACACATCTGGCTAACCTGGACGCCGAAGATCCGTGGGAAGTCTTTGATTCATCGTGCGTCCTGAAACCACGAGACGGGGCAGGTTCCTGGCTGACTTTTCGAGTGCCTCAAGGAAACGTAGAAGTATGGCAAAGTGCTGTCAGCAAGTTTCGGCTGGCAGGGCTGTCTGAGGGAGTGTTACTGCAGCCTTATATTCCGGGATTGTCACTCTCGGCAGGTTGCATCTGCCATGCGGGTGGTGAACTCGACATATTCCCTGTTGGTCGCCAGGAGATCGTGACGGAAACGCTTCAGTACCAGGGTGGCAGAATTCCCGCCGAGATATCCGATGAATCGCGGAGCAGCATCGAATCGCTGATTCAAAAAACTTGCGCCACGATCCCCGGACTGCAAGGATATGTCGGTTTTGACGTCATTCTTCCAGAAAATGAACCGTACTCCCCAATCATCACTGAAATCAATCCGCGACTGACCACTTCCTATGTGGGCTATCGTCAACTTTGTGACGAAAACCTGGCTCGACGATTGCTGGATATCCCCAACAGGTCATATTCGGATCCGGAAACTTCCCAGCTACGGTGGAAACGAGCCGCTGTCTCATTTGGCCCTGACGGAAACTGCGCATTCGAAGCGGACTTTCAATGAACTTCGTCCTGTTCAAAATGTTGCTCGTTCAATGCGAGCGAAGTGGGCCGGGCTTCTGGCGTACTCGATTGAAATTGAAATCGTCATTCGCGTCGTTCACGTCCTCCACCGACGAAAAAGACCTCCAAAGCAGATCGCCTGGAGAACCTGAGGAGAAAACGATGGCATCCGTAGCTTTCGACGCCTAATGTAAGCGTTCCAATTGGGAATTTTCGTGAATCTGCTTTAGAATCGGGCTTCATGCGCGCAACGGCGAGTTTCCCCGGTCGAAGCGACGAATGCGAATTCTCACTCAATTCTCGCTTTTCCTGCGATCCAACTTCACATTCTCTCCCACATGAGAGCAATACGCGTCCAATAGGAAACAGTGTGAACAGCGATAGCGGACACCCTGAGACTGAACGAACGACGACGTCCCCGAGTCTATTGGCGGCAGCGAGACGGCAGGATCAGCAGGCGTGGCAGCGGTTGGTCCAGATCTATGCGCCCTTGATTGACAATTGGTGCCGCAGATCATCCATTCCGCCGAGCGATGTTCTCGATGTCGTCCAAGAAGTCTTGGCCGGTGTTTGGAAGGGATTGGGGGAATTCCAAAAGTCCAAGCCGGGTGACTCGTTTCGCGCCTGGTTGAAGGGAATCACGCGCAACAAGATTAGTGATTATTTTCGGGCCAAAACCATACACGGCGTCGCATTCGGCGGAAGCTCGGCACAGCTTCGCTTCCAGGAGATTCCTGAAGTGCTGCTGGATTCGGACAGCGAGACTACGTCCATCGAAGAGCGATTTGTTTTGTTCCGCCTTCTGGGACTGATTCAGGGCGAGTTTGAATCGAAGACTTGGGACGCCTTCTGGATGATGGTCGTGGGCGGTAAATCGGCAGTCGAAGTGGCCGAAGTCCTGTCCGTCTCCGTAGGTTCGGTACGTCAATCCAACTACAAGGTGCTACGCAGGTTGCGTTCCGAGATGTCCGGCCTAATTCCTGAATCGCCCGCCTCGACTCAAAACGTGTGACACGTTTCCGATTTCTTTGATACCGCTCGCGGACACGATCGAGCAGGTTTGTCGGACGAATTGTGCTGCGGTTGGGCGGCGAGGCATTGGAAACAGGTGCCTCGTTTGTCATGGACTTGTTATCGAACTATCGGGAAGGGCTTTGGCGATGACCATCAAGAATTGTCCCAGTCAGGAACGTCTGCTTGGTTACAGCCTGGGGACGTTGCCGCCCGAAGATGCGCGGCAAATCGAGGAGCACGTGCATGCGTGTCTGGAGTGTGAGGGAACGCTGAATCTGGCCGACGGCCAAAATGACACAATTCTGTCGGAACTGCGAAAGGGCCCGCCCCCCGAGATCCCGATCGTCGAATTTCCCGAGCCCTCGAAGTCCCAAGGCGACGGTGTACCTGCTGCGGCACTCGTTCCGAAACCCTCTGCTGATGCTCAGGCCGGTGAACGCACTCTGGGAAATTACATTCTGCTGGAGCAGATTGGCGCGGGGGGAATGGGTCAGGTCTTCAAGGCGCGGCATCGTCGCATGGACCGGATCGTGGCGTTGAAGTTGCTGCCCGCCAAATCGATGGCGGATCCGAACGTGATTGCCCGGTTCGAACGGGAAGTCAAAGCTGCCGCTAGACTGACTCATCCCAACATCGTCGCAGCGTTCGACGCCGACCAGGCGGACAACGTCCATTTTCTGGTGATGGAATATGTGCAAGGGAAGGATCTTTCGGCGCTTGTGAAGACGGCGGGCCCTTTGTCGGAAGCTAAGGCGATCGATTGCATCCTGCAGGCGGCCAGGGGACTTGGAGCGGCCCATGCTGAGGGGATTGTTCATCGGGACATCAAGCCGGCGAATCTGCTGCTCGACAAGAAAGGAATCGTCAAGATCCTGGATATGGGACTGGCGAGCATCCACGACGACACGATCGCGCAGGTAGAACTGACCGCAACCGGTGCCGTCATGGGGACCGTCGACTACATGGCGCCCGAGCAGGCGCTGGACACGAAAACGGCCGACGCCCGAGCAGACATCTACAGCCTCGGTTGCACGCTGTTCTATCTGTTGACCGGACGAGCGACGTACCAGGGGGATACGCTGACGGCCCGGCTGCTGGCGCATCAGGGACAACCAATTCCCGAACTGCGATCGATTCGATCCGATGTCAGCACTGAACTGGAGGACATCTTCAGGAAGATGGTTGCCAAGAAAATCGGCGATCGCTACCAGTCGATGGCGGAATTGATTGCCGACCTGGAACGGCTGGGGAATCCCGCGACGATTGCTTTTGCACAAGACAATCAGTCTGTCGGTTCCGAAGCCACGCGCGTGATGGTGCCCCCCGCGCAGCCGACACCTCCCGGGTTGACCTCTCCAGCAGAGGGTGGCGGAAATCGCCGGAAGCGGCTGCTGATGTGCATTGGCGCGGCCGCCGCGGCGATGATCCTGCTGGCAGTCATCGTGATCGTGAATCGCAACGATGGAACCAAACTGGTCGTCGAGGTCAATGAGCCGGGTGCGAAGATCGTAGTCCGGGACGACGAGGGAGTCGTCGAGGTCACTCGCGCTTCGGAAAAAGATCCGGTCGAGATTCGGGTCAAACCGGGAACGCACCGCATCGTGGTCACCAAGGCGGGCTTTGAGACCGAATCAGTGGACCATGTCGAAGTCAAGGCGGGCAAGAGCAAGCCAATTCGCGTTTCATTGGACAAATCATCCGACAAGGTTGACGTTAAGGATTTGGCGACCGTGAAGCCGGCAATTCCGAGTGTCAAGCCAGAGAAGTCCGCCCCGCCCGTTGTCGATTCACCCAAGCCCGCCGCCCCAGAAATGGTTGTCGGAGCCAAGGAGCCCGCAGTCGAACCGAAGATGCCCGCCGCGTCGATCATCGCTTTGGAAACTCCTGCCTTCCAGGAATGGCTGAAGGTCGTCGCGGAAATGACTGCGAACAAGCGGGACAAGGCTGTCATCCAGAAATTGCAGGAATTGAACCCCGGCTTCGAAGGAAGACTGGAACGCACTGGTGCCGGCGAGTATCAACTCAAATCGCAACATGTGACGGACATTTCGCCGCTACGGGCCGTATCGAACATGAAGAGCCTGTACCTTGAATGCAATGCGTTGAAGGATCTGTCGCCGCTCAAAGGACTACCGCTGAAGTCGTTGGGCTGCCAGGGAGTCCACGCCGCAGACTTGTCGCCGCTCCAGGGGGTGCCGCTCACAAGGTTCGAGTGGTCGTACAATAACATTGGCGACCTCTCGCAGCTCCGCGGACTGCCTCTCGAAGAATTTTCCATCATCCATTCTCCGGTGGGAGATCTCTCTTTTCTGCGAGGGATGCCATTGAGAACGATCTACGTACTTGGCGCGCATGTCGGGGACCTGTCCCCTCTTCAGGGGATGCGACTAAAATCGCTGACGTGTATCGGCAATCGCGTCTTTGACCTGTCGCCCCTAAAAGGAATGCCGCTGGAGATGCTGAACTGCGGTCTGACATCAATTTCCGATTTGTCGCCGCTGGAGGGAATGCCCCTCAAAGAACTCTACTTTGGTGCTACGATCGTTTCCGATCTCACGCCGCTGAAGGGAATGCCGCTGATCAATCTGGGATGCGCCGTGACGGAAGTCTCCGATCTGTCCCCTTTGAGCGGGATGCCATTGACGGCACTTGACATCAGAAACACGCTGGTAAAAGACCTGTCACCGCTCGAGGGACCTACGCTCTCCCAGATCAATTTCACTCCGGAGAATATCTCAAAAGGGATCGACATACTGCGCGAAATGAAGAACTTGAAATCCCTCGGGACTGCGTACCAAGAGTCGATTTCCAAGGAGGATTTCTGGAAGAAGTACGATGCCGGGGACTACGCGCCCAAGCCGCCGGTGACGACACCGGGTGATCCCGCTTTCCAGCAGTGGGTGAAAGAGGTTGCCGCGATGCCCGCCGAACAACAGGCGCAGGCTGTCGCCAGGAAGTTGCAGGAATTGAATTCCGGTTTTGATGGACAATTCACCCATCAGATTGAACACGATGAGGTGACAGCCTTCCAGTTCTTCGCCGGGAGTGTCAAAGACATTTCTCCGATGCTGGCTCTGAAGAGTTTGAAGGATCTGAGTTGTTTGGGGGGGGGCCATCACTCGAACGCAACTCGGCGAGTTAGCCGACCTGTCGCCGCTCAAAGGAATGGCATTGACTCACTTGACCTGCAGGTCGACGCAGATTTCGGATCTTTCGCCACTGAAAGGGATGCCGCTGGAGGCGCTGAATTGTTCGAATACGCGGATCAGCGACTTGTCACCTTTGAAGGGGATGGAACTGACCTATCTTTCGTGTGGCATGACCGCCGTCCGCAGCTTATCGCCTCTGGAAGGGATGCCCTTGCGAAATTTGGATTGCTTGAGTACGGCGATCACGGACCTGGCTCCGTTGAAGGGGATGCAGTTGACATCCTTGGACTGTAGCGCGAACAGGATTTCGGGGCTGTCGCCGCTGGAAGGAATGCCACTGACGCAACTCAGTTGCTCTGGGACGTGGGTTAATGATCTTTCCCCTCTTCAAGAGATGCCTTTGACGAATTTGAATATTGAAAACACACGCGTTGCCGACCTGTCGCCCCTGCGGGGATTAAAACTACAGTCCCTCATGCTGACGCCCCAGCACATCACCCAGGGAACGGAAGCCGTTCGCGAGATGAAAAGCCTGACGATGATCGGCCGGGGTGTAAGCTGGGAACCGCTCGACATGTTCTGGAAGAAGTATGATGCCGGCGACTTCGGCAAGCCTCGCTGAATGGGTCGCCACACCGATTGTTCGCTGGACGCGCCCGGATGCGCTTGCTGGTTCTCATGCGTATCGGGCATCGAAATTGTCGATCCGTCGAAGGTAACCGTTCACGGGCAAGAGAGGGGGACAGACCCATTTTCGTGGGCAACCAGTGAATTGAAGTCGAGCAACTCAATTGAGTTCGATGTTTGTCGCCATGAAAATGCGTCAGTCCCCGGCCCGTGAACAATTTCCGTCGAAGACATGGACGCGGCGTTGTTTTCAAAGTCATTGCAGAGTTGTTTGTGATGACGGGAGGAATACTTGATGATGCGGCGAGCTGTCCTATTGTCGGCATTGCTTTCTTTGGCTGCGTTCTCGCGAGCGGCCGAGCCGCAGGTGTCGCGCACTTGGCGCGGCCGCGCCGGAGAATTCGAAATCAAAGCAACGTTGGTCGACGTCAAGTACGACAAGGTTGCCAAGGAGACGCTGGCGACGCTTCAAAAGGACGACGGTAGGAAGATCGACGTCTCCGTGCAAAAACTCACCGACGAAGATCGTGCCCAAGTCCAACGATTCGAGACCCTGCGACGCGCCGGCACGGATCCAAAGGCGGGCGGCGCTCAAAAGGACCTCAAGAAGGAACCGCCCAAACAACCGTCGCCTGCAAAGAAGGCGGTGCGTGGTCCGCTGCCTGCCGGTGCCAAGGCGCTGCGCTACACGAAATGCGTCATTGACGAGAGGCCCGTAGCCGAAGACGTGACTGCTGAAAGAACCGGCGACCATAAATGGTTCAGCGGCCAATGGTGGATGGACAGCCAGACGCCCCCCGAACGCTATAAGAACGATCGAGGGAAACTGGCGCTGAGCCTGGGAGGCGACTTGGTCAGCGCACCTCGCGACTTCTCACCTGGTAAATTGCCCTATCTTTCCGGCGCCGAAGGGTTCTACGTCGAATTCGACGTTCAACTTTCAGATGACGACCCCGACCATTTTCCGGCCGTATGGCTCATGCCGATCGAACACAATCGAGAGAAGGCCGACCACTATCCGGACGATCCGGATGGCTTCGAGCGCTGGATGGAATTGGACGTGGACGAGGGCGGCTTCGCCCCGGGCGTGACCGGCACGGTGCACAGCTCCACGGGAATTTGGCCCGACTACAAGCACATCCAAAATCCAAACAACACTTCGGAAGTCCCCCTTCGACGTCGCACCATGCACACGTTCGGTGCCGGCTATGATCCCAAGCGTCAAGCGGTATCCTGGTGGTTGGATGGCAAGGGGCTGATGCAGGCCGGCGCGCCGCATGTTCCCGATGTTGGGGCGAAGCAGCATTTCTACTTGATCATCAGCGCTCAGACCCACGGTAAGAACAAGCCGTACACCATGTTTATCGGCGGAGTGCGGGCCTTTGTGCCGCCGACCTCGACGCTGCCCGCTGTGGAGTAACAGCAGGTTTTCTCAAACGGAAGGAGACTGCTTCGTATTCTCGTTGGCCCGTGGAAATGAGTCTGAGGCACTCTCTCCTGCCCGTGAACGGTTACGAATACGCGGATCAGAGACTTGTCCCCTTTGAAGGGGATGGAACTGACTTCTCTCGCGTGTGGCAGGACCGCCGTCCCCAGCTTGTCACCTCTGGAAGGGATGCCCCTGCAAGCATTGGAATGCTCAGCAACGGCGATTACGGACCTGGCTCCGCTGAAGGAGATGCGGCTCACGAATCTCGATTGTTACGCCGTCAGGATTTCTGATCTGTCACCGCTGGAAGGAATGCCATTAAGGGTCCTCACTTGCGCTCAGACGTGGGTGGCGGATCTTTCCCCGCTTGAAGGGATGCCTTTGACGGATTTGCGTGTTGATTGCACGCGCGTTACCGACGTGACACCCCTGCGGGAATTAAAACTACAGAACTTGGGACTGACACCCCAGCAGATCACTCGGGGAATGGACGACCTTCGCCAGATGAAGAGCCTGGCAAAGCTCGTCCGGGGTTTCGACTGGGATGAGATCGACGCGTTCTGGAGGAAGTATGACGCCGGTGGTTTCCGCGAGCCTCGCTGAATTGGCCGCCGAGTGGACTTGTGGAAACTGTCCAACGGCCGCCCATTTACGGTCAAGACGATCCGGTTCGGTTGCGAAGGTGGACCGGCCGCCTTCGATTAGATTCTGCTGGGCCGAACCATGAAGGACTTGAAAAGCTTCCGCTCACCGGCAGCAAAGTCGCGAAAAGTTGAGCTACTGCGCGCCATTCAAAAGAAGGCTTGCCGACCAACGGATCCAGAGTTCGTCGGTCGATGCCCACTGACAATCGCCATAACTGATTACACTCGTCAGGATTCGAACCTGGGACATATGGATTAGAAATCAGTCAGACGAAAAACTCTCAACCGCTGAGTGGGCGAAGACTGGCAGAGCCATGCAGGCAGTCAGGTGCTATAATCCACTGGACGAGTCGCCGCGTATTCTTTGCCCGGACTCAGGAGTCTGCCAACTCGCATGTCTTACCGTACGATCAAACGCCTGCTCGGCGAGACGAGTCTGGAACGCAAGTGTCGCCTGCTGTTTGGCGGGGGCTTGCTGTTGCTGATTTCCGGCAGCTTCTATTTTTATGCCCGCCAGACTCAACAACTCGTGCTCGACCAGAACACCGAATTGGCGCGATCTCTGGTGGGGAGTGTCATCCTTGAGAAACACACGCCCAAATTTGCACGTAAAAACGTACTGGCCGACATCGAAAACATGACGCGCGATTTGACGCCCGACGACTTGAAAGAAATGAGTTCTGCTCTGCTGAAGTTTGATCTCAACGTCGGCGACGCCTCATTGGCGCCGGATGATACTTATGATTACGAAGCCGTGGAACGACTGAAATCGCCCAAGTCTCCGGAGGAATACATTCCGGTCGACAAACAACGCAAGGTGTTTCGGTATTACAAGCGTGTTTTTGCCTCCGAAGCCTGTCTCAACTGCCATCTCGACAACAAGATTACAAAACTCGAAGAAGTGGAAGACCCGTTGGGTGTCGGTGATCGCATCGATCCCGGCGTGGGAAACAATAAGCATCCAACCCTCAAGGAGGGAGACCCACTTGCCATCGTCAAGATTTCTTATCCGCTGGAAAAGACATACAGTTCCCTCGCCTGGAATAATGCGATCCTGCTGTCGACAGCGATCGTCACGGCGTTCCTGGCGATGCTGGCCGCCTATGCCATCGTCCGTTATGTGATTGTGAAGCCGGTGCTGCACCTGAAGGAAGTCAGCGACGCGATCACTCGTGGTGATCTCGAACAGCGTGCTGACATCCGCACGGGGGACGAATTCGAAGAATTGAGCCAGGCGTTCAACCGGATGTTGCGACACCTGACGACGGTGCAGGAGGATCTTCAGAAACTGAATCGTGGATTTGAATCGAAGGTTGACGAATTGGCTCAGGTCAACCTGCGACTGTATGAGATGAACAATTTGAAGAACGAGTTTCTGGCGACCATGAGTCATGAACTGCGTACGCCGCTGAATTCCGTCCTGGGTTTCAGTGACGTGCTGCTGACGAATCCACAGAATCTCAACGAGAAGCAACGCCGCTATGTTTCACACATTCAGTCATCCGGCCGAACGCTGTTGAACCTGATCAACGACGTTCTTGACCTTGCCAAGATCGAAAGCGGGAAGATGGAAGTTCATCCTTCCGAATTCTCGATTGCGGACCTGATTGAGCGAACCGTCGGAGCGCTGCTGCCGCTGGCTGAGAAAAAGAACATCGATCTTGGCTGGGACGTTGATACGGAATTGCCGGTCTTGGAACAGGATCTGGGAAAGCTGCAGCAGATCCTGAGCAATTTGCTCTCCAACGCGATCAAGTTTACTCCGGAAGGAGGGCGCGTCCGCGTCCGGGCGGAAGTTCGCAATCAGGAACATTTCGCCCTGACTGTTTCCGACACGGGAATTGGCATTCCGCTGGAGGATCAGGAGCGGATTTTCGAAAAATTTCGTCAGGGTGCGGCGGTCTCCGGTCAACGCGAATCACTCACACGCGAATACGAAGGAACCGGATTGGGATTGTCCATCAGCAAGGAACTGGCGAAATTGCTGGGGGGAGAGATTGGCCTGGAAAGTGAGTTTGGGAAGGGAAGCCTGTTCACTGTCGAACTTCCCATCCGCCTCACTGCCGAAGCTCCCGTGACTGAAACGCGAGCACGCTCCGTATCCGAGGCGGTCAATTTGGAACTTGATCGGTCACTGACGCTGGAACGCTGATTGACCGACAAGGATGTCTCCCGCATAATTCAGACGTAAACTTCAGAATCGGAAAGTGGCTTCGCCTGGTGCGGTTTCCCGCGTGTCCGGTCTCAAGTTCTTGGGCGGCGCATTTCAATCAACGAACTCTCGGCGCGAAATCATGGCAGGTTGGCTAAGTCGAGCAACCGAGAAATTACGTCGGCCGCCGCCGCCGGCACCCGATCCATTCAGTGTTAATTGTGATTGTGGTGCCTCCGTCTCAGGGATTCGTACGCCGGCAGCGCAGCGTCCTGCGTGTCCACAATGCGGTCGACCTGTATTTATCCTGCCACAAAACGTATATCCCGGTTCTGTCAAACCTGCTCACCGAGAAGAAGTCGTCCCTTCGAGTCCCAAAAACAAATCAGGCATTCGAGATTCGGCACCACCTGTTGCCGCAAACAAACCTGGACGCGGCAATTCGGTCCCAGCATCGGAGCAGAAAGCAGCCGCAACCGGAGTCTTGGTGGAAGCCCGGTCGCCGCTGTTCACCCCCTTTCGCCTGGTTGCATCTGCGATCATCCTGATTGTCGGTTTGACCGGATGGGGATTGTGGCATCGAAGTCAGGTCGTCGCCGCCCAGAAAATTGTGGCGCCTGCCATCGAAGCGGGAATGGCCGCATTGAATGCGGGAGACTTCACGACCGGGGCGCGCGAATTGAAACGGGCGCGCGATGCCGTTGATTTGCTTCGTCGGTCGGACGCAGAAGCCGTCTCTGTTCGACGTGCCTGTCGAGAAGCGATCGTCGGCGATCAGGCGGCTTCCGGCGACCCGTTAGATATTCTTTCCGAATCCATCTCGAACAATGGCAAGTCCCACGTGCTGAATTCACGGCATCGTTCGACCTGGTTCTTGTTTGACACAATCGTCCTGTTGGGGGAGGGAAATCGTCGGCCGAGTATTGTTGACTGGCCCATTGAAATTGAGGGAAAGAAGTGTCGGATTGAGATCACGACGCCGTGGGTTCGCAAAGCGGTCGAACGAGCCGGCAGTACGACGGAAGGCCGCGTGATCTTCGCGGCCCAACCCGATCAGCTCATACCGGATCCGGCAGACTCGTCCGTCCTGGTGTTGCGTCTGAACGGTACTTCGGCGTTTTTGTGGTCTTCGTTTGACACGTATGCCGCGCTTCTCTATCGCGACAATGCGGCGGATCTGCTGCAATTGACGCAGGAAACTTTGGCTCGACAAACGGAACAAATGGAGGCGCCCCAATGAAGCCTCACTCGCTCCGTTTAATCGACCCGGCATGCCTCGTCTCTTCGATTTGGCGACGCCCCTGCCGGTGGTTGCTGTACATACTGTTTCTGTACGGGGGGCCTGCCGCAATGACGGCGACCGCTGCCGACAATGCCGTTTGGTCGGTAGAGTACCTCAATTCACGTAAGGCGGAATGGGACCAGCTTCTCGGAGCGCCGATCAAGGTCGAAGGACGCATCAGCGTGAACGGCAAGGGGAATCTGCGGCTGGCCAAATGTGAGGCATCATTTGTTGTCGCCGATTCATCAAATCGATCGTTAAGCGGCAAGGCCGCGGTGGAGATTTCCGGAAGATTCAAAAAGGACAAGGACAACGGAAGGCTCTATTTTGACGTCGACCAGATCGATGTCATTTCCTCCGACATCGACAAGTATGACTCGCGGTCGGCAAGGCTGGCGAAAGCGGGTCCGGAGGAATGGTATGCATTGGGTGACTGGGCGTCTGATCGTAGTCGCTTTTATGAAGATACGGAGCTTGGTAAGAAGGCGCAGGCCGCCTATGAACGCGGTGTGAGCGTGGCCTGGCGAGGTTTGGCCAACGACGATTTCAAAGGGCGATTTGAACTGGCGGGAAAGATTACTCGGTTTAAGTTGCCGGACGAGAAACGAATGGAATTGATGCACGAGGGATATCGTATGAAATGGACGGCCGCGATCAAAGCGAAGCTGAATGATGCGGAAGCCTGGAAGCAGTTTGCCAGTGAAATGGCCAATGATCTTCCAGGCTGCACGCAGGCGGTGGCAAAGCTGCCCAAGGAAATGAAGGAGAAATACGAGAATGACCCGCTGGTGGTTTACCGAACTGCTCCCGATGAAATCCGCCGTCAATTGCATCGGATGTTCTACGTCACAGTGATTCTGAAGCCGATTTTGAACGAAGCTGAACAGGATGGACGTAACGGAGACGTGATCGCCGATCGGATCGAGCAAATTGCGCCCGAGGCTACGGTGCTGGCAGATCAATATCGCAGTCTGAAGCTGACATGGCGATTGGAACGAGCCTCGACCGCAACACGTGCAGAGATTGAGCAACTGGCAAACGAATTTCGATCACGGCGACAACCCGACTTGGCCAGGCAAGCCATTTTGGTCTGGTTGCAGGCTCGTGAACCACGACTTCGGGAGGACGGTGCCCTGGGTTTGCTGCAGCTTGCCGATGACTGTTTGAAGCTGTTGCACGACGAAGCGAAAGCGGTCCGAATCCTGGAGGAAGCTTACAAACTCGACCCCAACTTCAAAGACGTCCCGCAGAAACTGAATTCGTTGGGCTATTACCTGAACGGCGTAACGTGGATGAAGGGAATCCCCCAGCAACCAGAATCTCCAACGACGCCGATTAATGATCAGTCTCCGGGGGGAATCACGATTGGGATGACCGCATCGCATTTGGCCCAGGTGATGGGGGGACGCGCCGGTTCAATCACTCGGATCAGTACGAAGCAGGGGTTCACGGAAGTATGGTGTTACCAGCCGCGTGGAACATCGCGAATCATCGTTCGCCTGAAACGCGACAAACTCGCGACTGAAGCAATGGTGATGGATTATCGTAGCGAGAAATAAGATCCGCTCGGGAAAAAGTGAGACGTTTGATCGCGGGAGTAGAATAGGTAATTACCTCATTCGTGGCCGCGGGTGGTATGATTCTTCAAACGGCCTTGCGAGCATCCGCCGGCTTGGTCGCTGTCGTTCGCGGGCCTGATCGAGCCTGTTCGGCCAAGCCCTCGGCGGAAATCATGTCGACCAGATCCTGAGCCAAAGCGTCCATTTCCATCACCAGAGCATCGACGCGGCCCGATAGGTACATGTACATGATCAATGCCGGAATCGCGATCATCAGACCCACGGCCGTTGTCAGCAATGCCAGACCAATCCCGGCCGCCAGAGCCTCGGACTTACCCATCCCGGCCTTGGTGGCAATCTCATTAAACGACTGAATCATTCCGACCACGGTTCCCAGCAGTCCCAGCAGCGGCGCCACCGTCGATGCGCCGTTCAGCACGCGCAAATGTGTCCGCAGTTGACTGACTTGGCGTTCACCTCCGTCGATGATCGCTTGTTCCACCTCGACGCTGCTCTTGCCCCACTTGCGAATTCCGTGTGCGAAGATTGATGAAATCGGACTGCCGCTTTCTTCACACAACTTAAGTGCCGATCTGGGGTCCAGCTTTCCTTCTTCCAGATGTTCGAAGAATCGTCGAACAAACGGGCGTGGAATGACTCGACCTCGTCGCAATACCACCATGCGCTCAATCGAAAACCAGACGACGACAATAGAAGTTAATCCGAGCGGATACAGGAACGGTCCCAGTGCCCATAAAACTTCAATGGGCTCCGTGGGGATCCCCTTTGGAGCGGCTGCCGCTTTGAGACGAGCCGGATCACCACTGTCAGAAGTTACCTGGTGGCTGATCGAGTCCGACTGAGCGGTTGCGCGATGCCACAACGCCCCCAGGCTCACCAAGACTGCCAGGCAGGTTGCAATTTGAACGGTCGCACGTCGAGGGGAAAGCATGCCCCGGAATCCTTCGGGCCGTTGAATCATCGTTCCGTCTCTTCAGTAAGCCCAACGGCCGTCAGGTCGTTGGAAGCCGTTTCTTTCATCCATCGTCAGATTTGCCGTTCCAGTTGCAGATTTTGCCCTATGCAGGGATGCACTGCTGCAATCGGCAAAGTATCACAACACGGTATTCTAATCATTCTGGCGGAAAACCAAATCCCGATGCAGTAACCCCGTTTTGCGAGCTTGCGGGAGGCCTTCGGGTTTCCTCCGTTCTAGATGACGGCAAGTACAACTCCCCGTAAATCGGGGAACACATGCTGTTCTGAGCGGGGGACGTGAGTCCCCCGGTTCTTCTGGCGGCAGCCTTCCATGCCAAGCTGTTCCCCATTTGTGTGAAGATGTCCTACGCACCCGGCGGAAGCAGGACTGGTACCGCCGCAGGGGTTGATTGAAGTTGAGGCAGAGAAGTGGCTGGGACGGTACCGGCCGTGGGAATGTCGTTCAGCACTGGCAAGGCGGGTTGCTTCCGCAATGGAACACCACGAACCGTGCTTGTGAAACTGGGGGATGAATTCCAATTCTCAATTGGGGTCTGGCGATTGGATAAATCGGGCAATCCGGGTGAAATCGTTGGAAGTGACGCGTTGTTGGACACTGAAGTCGTGGGACGATTCGACGCGGGCGGTGCCAGCAGGTCGGCTTGTGCGTTCGGCGGCAGGACGAGTGGTCCCATACTGTGTCCAGGCGTCAGGTTGTCGTTCGACGAATCCGAATCGGCTGGAACGAGTTGCGCCAACGGCAACGGCTTCGATAGCGCCGAGTCCGATTGCCGATCTGGCGCAGGAATGTCTGCTACATTTTGGTTTGCATTGCGTTGGACGGACGATTGCTGAATGAGTGGTTGCGGGTTGCGAGATCGATCCCACATGGCCTTCAATCGAGCGGAAACACTATTCCCGTTCGAACTGCGAGAGTTCACAGGATCACCCGGAGGCGGAGGGACCGGCGACGAATTCAACGGCGGTGATCCTGGCAGCAACGACGGTTCTTGCTGATCCGTCGATGGCAGTGGTGGATCTGATGAGGGTGGTGGTGCGGACGTTCGCGAAGGTGGTAACGGAATCGAATATCCCGGAGCCGGAAGCCGTGGGAATGGTGATACGTCCGGCATGGGGTCGGCGATGCTGTACGCCCCCCCTCGCGGGAAGGAATAAGGGCTGGGGGCCGAGGGAACCATCGGGGCGCGCACGACCGAATACCTCTGCGACAACTGCTGACAGCCGGTTAAAACCGGAATCGCGCAGGTCATGATGGCACTGAGCCAGATTCCCTGCCAGGACTTTATTAACTTGATCATGATGGATGCACCTTCCAGCGTTGAGCGGCCCGCCTTCGGATTGTTTCCATACGTTCGCGAATGGTTGGGAGAGTGGAGGAGATGCTGTTAATGATCGGCTGAACCTGCCGAAGCCCCGCTCACATTCACGAAGGTTTCACCGCGATTCGTGTCTCCACCGCTCAAACGAAGGAAAGAAGCGACTGCGTTCCGCAATCGATTTGCGGAAGATTTACGGCATTCGAAAACATTGCCGCTTGAGTCCATCCTTGCGGATCAAATCAGTTGTAACACCGGTCAAATCGAAAAACGGACTCGCCCGGTGGTCGCAGTCCGGAAATGTTGCTTCGCCGGTCGGCGCTGGTAGCATATCGCCGATTTTGTTCGGCCGATGGATCGGAATTCGTTGGGAGTGGACGATGCTGATTGCCTGTGTGATTGTGTATATGGCCGCTACGGTGGCGGTTGGTGTTTACGCGTCCAGTCGCGTCAAGAATTCAAAAGACTTCATGGTCGCGGGGCGATCGCTCCCGCTCTATATGAACTTTGCCTGCGTCTTCGCCACGTGGTTCGGGGCGGAAACAGTGCTGTCAGTCTCCGCCAAATTCGCTCACAAGGGGTTGGGGGCCGTCTCCGGAGATCCATTTGGAGCGTCGACCTGCCTGGTTCTTGTGGCGTTCTTCTTTGCTCGCACCTTCTATCGACTGGAATTGCTGACGATCGGCGATTACTACCACCTGCGCTACGGCAAGTTCGTAGAAGTCATCACCTCGCTGGGAATCGCCAGTTCGTATCTCGGCTGGACCAGCGCCCAGTTGTCAGCTCTGGGGCTGGTGACCAATGTTCTATTTCCACAACTCTCGTTGAACGAATCGATCCTGATCGGGGCAGTGATCGTGACGGTCTACACTCTGTTCGGCGGCATGTGGTCGGTCGCTTTGACAGATGTGATCCAGACCGCAGCGATTGTGCTGGGGTTGATCGTCGTCGCGATCCTGCTTGGAAACAAGGCGGGAGGATTCGACGTCGTCCTTGCGGCTGCGCACAAGGAAGGGAAGCTGAATCTGTTTCCGCACGTCACTACGGCGGCGTGGATGACGTTTATTGGCGAATTCATTACGATGTCGCTGGGATCGATCCCTCAACAGGACGTGTTCCAGCGAGTGACCAGCGCGAAGAACGAACAGACTGCATTCGTCGGCACCCTGGCGGGGGGGCTGTTCTACTTTGCATTTGCCTTCGTGCCGATGTTCATCGCCTATTCAGCAACTGTCATCGACCCCGCGTACATTGCTCACTTCAAGGCAGAGGATGCTCGCGAAGTGCAGAAGATTCTGCCGTCGCTGATCCTGCACGACACCCCGATCTGGTGCCAGGTGCTGTTCTTCGGCGCGGTCCTGTCGGCAATTCTGTCCACTGCCAGCGGAACGCTGCTTGCTCCGGCAAGCGTCCTCACCGAAAACGTCCTGCAACCATTCACCAAACACTTTAGTGACAAGACGATGCTGTGGCTGCTTCGCACGGTATTGATCCTGGTCGCTGTAGTGGCCACCCTGATCTCGGTGAACTCAGAAAGCACGATGTATGAAATGGTGGAGAGTGGTTACAAGGTGACCCTGGTGGTCGCCTTTGTCCCGCTCGTCTGCGGCATTTACTGGTCGCGAGCCACCACGCAGGGAGCGGTGTTCTCGATTCTGCTTTCCGTCCCGGTCTGGATCGCCGCCGAATATCAATGCGCGGAACACAGTGAGCAGTTGTGGCGCTGTGTTCCTCCGCAACTCTATGGTCTGGCAGTGTCATTCGCCGGAATGTTGCTCGGCTCATCCATGCCCCCCTGGATCAAGCACTCACAACCCGATCCCGCCGAACTGGCAAAGAAGCGGGGAGCAACGATGGGGCATTGAGAACTTCTTCAGTATTCAACCGTCGCCCACGGCAATCGTGTCCGATCGCCCGTGATGCGTAATTCGTTGAGCATGGATGATACGTCCGGTGTCATGAATCCCTTGTACTTTTGATGGTTGTTCACGTTCACGATGACTCGTCTGTCAAAATCGATCAGGGCGGGAAGGAAACGAATGATATGGTTTTTCGTCCGGGAACTAACTTTTAGAACATCAAACTCTCCCAATCCCTTTACGAAGGAGGCACTGATCGTCAATCGATCCGCAGGTGTTGGCTGCGATTCGGGCGTTCGTGGCTGATCCGCGGCGGTGACCCAGAAAAACCTGTTGTCAGTCTTCCGCACTGACTGAACTTCAAATGCTGCGGGGATCGGCTTGCGGCGTTGCAAGTCGATCCAGTGGAACATACCAGGCATGTCGGTGTGGTCGCGTTCCAGACCGAGGCCGAGACATTCCACAAGAATGAAGTCGAAGTGAAATCCCGCATCAAACATCGCATTGAACACACCGTCACTGGCGGTATCCCTTTGCGCGACCGGCGAAGGCGTCTTGGGGTCATCGGGCGTAAACCCGCGACCAACAACATACCAGGCTGTATGGCGACCGTTTGAAGTGGCCAGCTTCTGATAATGCGTTAGTTTTCCACCGATCGGAATCACGCCGGCAAATTCGTCGGGATGTGACATCCCCAAATCGAATGCCGCGTCGGCTCCCATCCCTTGCCCCGCCAGAAAGACTCGATTGGAATCAACGTTGAATCGCAGCCGAGCATCTCGCAGGCATGCCATCATCACCTGATGTGCCGCGTCACTGGATTTATATTCGGTTTCATCCTCCTTGGCTAATTCCGGAGCGATCACGATGTACCCGCGGCGCATCGCGGGTCCAGGTGATTCGTCATCGCCGCACCACCAGCGTAACGTCATCTCGTTTGTCCGGCTTTGCGAACGGAGGACGATCAACAGCGGATAGCTGTGCAGTGGCGAATACTCAGGGGGCAGAACTACCGAATAGGCCACGTGTGGATTCTGTCCCATCGGGCCGATTAGCACGCGATGAATCTGCCCCGGCAAGATTCCTCCGTCTTCCCGGATTGTTGGCAGAAGTGCGATGATCTGCAGAATGGCCTTGGGGCCGACCCCTTCAACTTGCTTCAAGTCCTGAAGCAACCGGTCTCGTTCCTGCGGCGAATCGGCCCTGAGAAACTCAAGGATCAGAAACCGGGCTTCCCAATAGCGAATCGCCAGTTGCAGGTCCGTAATTGCATTCTCGGCGCCAACCAGCCAGCCGGAATAGGCCAGGGCCAATCGTTGTTCTGCAGACATCTCGCGATCCGTTTCGGACTGCAGGAATGCCTGCAGCCGCGGCAACGTGTCGATATTCAGTTGCTCGTTGATTTCACCGCGAATCGGTTGTACGTCCAACAGCAGTTGGCGCTCTTTCAGCTTGTTCTGCCATTCGACCAGCATGTTTTTTGCCTGATCGATCGACTTCCGAATTCTGTCGTTGTCGGCCAATAGCTTCCGAATATCGTCCATGACGGATCCGCTGACATTTTGGGCGGACAGCTTCTGGGCATACTCGTTCGCCAACAGATGTTGTCCCGCTCCCTTGCGGCGATTCAGCTCGCGCAGAACCTCGTGTCCGAAATAGTCCATCAATTGCGACCGCAATGATTCGGCGAGAGATTGTTGATCCGGAAAATCGCGCTCGATGGTGTCCAGTTCTTCGAACGCCTGTGGATAGAGTTCCGCCTGCATATAGAACCGAACGAGTTGCAGTCGGTCCCCCGCTTCATCCGTCCTGACTTTTCGACGCAGCAGTGCTTTCAGCGTTTCCTGGGGGATTGCTTTCAGCGACAGACCGACTCGCCAATTGTAATTCAGTCCCTCCAGTTCCACATGATCGGGTTCGATTCGTCGAATCGCCTGGACCACTTTCAGTTGCTCCGGCTGCGACGTCAGAAAGATCTTTCGAACTCCGAACTCGTCGAATGGGCTCACACCGACAAATGACCCTGCGGAAGCAATCGCTCGTGTCTGATTGGTTTTCAGGTGCTTGAATTCGAATCCTTCCGGTCTGGACGAGACCAAATTCAGGTTGACGCCGGCGGCCGCGATCTGTTGACGTGGAACGAAGAATTTCTGCCACCCGTTGTCGATCAGGACGATATTCCGACAGATAGGGTCCACATCTTTGACCGCCAGCGCCTGTCCGTACGGGATGGGGGGCTTCGACAATTCGTCCGCCTGCCAAAGATTTCCCGTGACCACAATTCCATTCTTCAAACGGACTTCGCCGGCATTGGCGATGCCGGGAGCAACACATGCGGAGACCAACCAGCCGATGGCAATGCCCCAACGCAGTTCGTTTGACACGATAGCGGTCCTGTCCCGACGCTCGGAGATGCAACTTGAATGAAATCGGCGGGAACCGGAGTGCGGCTGAAATGTTGCTTCCACGGATTGATCAAATCACGCAGGGAACGCAATCGCAACAGAGGATTCCACTCTCGATCAGTGAGCATCACATGATTAACGGGGTTAATTCCTTGCCCGGTGGGGATCGTGGCATTTGATCGCGGGAGTCGAATAGGCGAATGCCCCAAATTTGGCCGCGAGCGGTATAATTCTGAAGCACCAGAAATCGGCAATAATCGCTCGATCACATGCAACAGCCCATAAGCCAGTGGTTTACGGCATGCCTTGTTCTTCGCCGATTTGCTTTCGTTTATCTCAACACCTTTTCGATGGTGGCTAGCGGCAGGAACAGGTGCTTCGAGTTGTCGAGCAGCGGCGCAAAGCCGTATTTGACGTAAAACGCGACGGCGGAGTCGTCGAGGGCGTCCACTTCGACCGCGTGTGCCCCGAGGTTGTCGGACAAATCCAGCGAGCGTTGAAGGGCGTCGAGCAACAATCCTTCTCCCAACCGCTGGCGCTGCGCTGACTGATCGACCGCCAGACGAGCGAGGAGAATAACCGGGATTGACTGCTTCGGGAGTTTGCGAGACGCTTCTGTGGGCAGGTGTTCAAACGTGACGGCCCCGGCCGCGAGGGTGTAGTAGCCGATTACCCGCTTTGCGCCTTCAGGCACGGCGACGAACGTCTTGCCCAGGCGTCGCTTTTCGTACTGGCTGACGCGGGTACGGATGAAGTCATCGAGCGATGGCTTCCCGCAGGTAAAGGCGGATCGGTCATGGGACTTGCCGAACGGTTCGATAATCCAGTCAGCCACGGCGGGCCTTGTGGCGAGCGGCGGCTTTCTTAAGGGCCGACGTCGGGGCCGGAGGATTCGCAATCAGCGAGAGAAAACGCTCGCGGTCGTGGTCCGAGAGGGGGGCGGCGATTTCCTCGGCGAATGCGAGTTCGTCTTCGGCGATCACTTTGGCCCTGCGTACCCGCAGCTCGGTATCACTCACCTGTTCGATGATGACGGTGGCGTTGGCGAACGCTTTTGGCAAAACCAGCCGGGCCTTGGCGTCGGTAGTCCGCGTTTCGGTGTGCATCAATCCTCCATTCCTCGCTTGTGGTTTGAAGTCTACCACGAAGTGGGATGGCGTATCAAGTGGGATAATCCCATTTTAACATCCGAATTGTCTTTCCCTTCAAGCGGTTTTTTGCTTCTTTTCAACGCGAATCCATCAAGCGGCGTTGGCAGGAACGCCAATCGACACTTTATCGCCGAGGTTCGGGGTTGGGACGCTGCATCGCGGCGATTTCTCGACGCTTCTGCGGATTGGAAGTGTCCATACGACCAATAAGCTCAACAGCTAGGACCGCCGCGATATCTTTGAATCGGGGAAACGCAACATACGGCCCCGGCCTGCTGCAGCGACTCATTGGGAAGCGGAATTACGCGAGCGGGACCAACCCATTACGTACTAACTGCCCGACCAATACAAAGTCGCCACTGTCAAACCCTACGGCTACTCCGAGAGAATCAGACCGGCCCAGCAATTTTGACGGCTCGATCCGCCCCAACAGTTCACGCACAGCGAAAGCACCATAACCCAGAACCAGGGGGTACTCCGCATCATTGCCTAAGCAGTCCTTCTGTTCAGTCTGTTCGGCACCATAGCGGTACGCGATGCGGTAGATGTCTGCCAACACCGCCGAGTTGGCATAACGAGAATCCGGCCACCAATCGGGGCCGACAGCCCAACTGTTATCAAACGGGTCAGGGTCAAACTGCTTTGACCCGCAGACATAGATGTCCACAACCGGTGTGCGGCCGTCCGGGCACGGGTTGAACAATCCGAACCACAACCCCTTTAGCAGAGAGGCCGACGGTTCATCTCGGAACGGTTCCCGAACCCATTCCAGCAAGGATGACAAATCGGCGTAAGGCAGTTCCCGCAGCTTGGCCCAATCTGAATGAGGGTGGGCGGTTTCACATTGGTCAATAAGAGCAGCCATCGACTCGGCAACTGGACGCTTCCGGGTCAGTTCAGCGACGATCCAACCATGCAATTGCCCAAGATCAAGCGCCAACAACCGCCCCCCAGCGCTAACCTGCGTTTCCCCAAATAGAACGCAACCAGAATACCCATGGCATCTGCAGATCAATTCCGACAGGGCGATGGGAGCCTTCGACGGATTCGTCGAAAGGCGGTTTCTAAAACAAAGCGGAGAGGGAGGGATTCGAACCCTCGGTGGGCTTGCACCCACACTGGTTTTCGAGACCAGCACGATCGGCCACTCTGTCACCTCTCCAAGTTCAGCGACTTTCGCCCGCCGGTCGGGGCAGGCGATGGGGTCGGGATGATAATCGGACGGCGTGATCAGTAGCAAGTCCGAGTGACGAAACACCTTTGGATCCGTTGTTTGGATTGTAGAACGGGTTTTCAATCCGGTCGAAGACGATTGCCCTTTTCAAACACGGCGGATGATGTATTACTGCTCTCGGCCGATAACGATGCAATCGCTCATTCTACTCCCGCGATCAGACCTTTTACTTCCGATTGGGCGGAGCTTAAGTGCCTGAATTCTTGCGAATTCAGCGAAATCAAGATCAGACGGACAAGAGTGTCCATCCTCCAGGCGGCAAATGCGAACGGTTTGGAAAACCGTTCTACACTAGAGTTCTGCGACTGACTTTTACGTCGGAACGGGCTCTTGAATTGCTGCGTCTAATGCGTTGTAAGCGCCGAAGTCGTTAAACCAGTATCGCTTGGCCAACCGGTACGCCCAGCTCCGTTCCGGAATTTCCTGGCCGGGGCCGTACTGAGATGGGCGAGACTCCATTGCCAGCAACTCGGCCACGGCGGTCTTGCGAGCCGTCTGGTCTTCGGCATCGTGAAGCACGACCAGTTCGTGCAACAAATCAGGTCTTTCCAGCACGATGCAGCCTCGCGTCGACTTGGCGGCCAGTTGCCGGAAGTCGCGCAGGAATTCGGACTGACCAATCACGTCTTTGATGTGTCGTTGCTCGTGGATCGACTCCTTGGCGAACTGGATGATTGGACAGGGCTCGATCCCACCCCATGGGTTGATATGGTGTGTCAGGCCAGATGCCGCCGGACACAGGGCCTTTCCTTCCCCGTCGTAGTATGCGTCAATGATTCCGATCGGCTTTTTGACTCGCATGTCCACGACGAACTTCCGGATGCGAAGTTGCTGCTCGCGACTGAGCGAAAGTTCGGGCTGAGGCATTGGTCCCATCGGGCGATAGACGTGGAACCAGGCATACATGACTCCCATCTCAATCAGCCGATCCAGCCAGGCTTCGTTGACCAGATCATCAATGTTTGTCTGGCAGACGCTGGTACAGACGCCGGTAATCACCTTGTGCTTCAGGCAATTCTGCAGACCTTCCATCGTCTTCGACAACACATTCGGCCGACCTCGACGTTCATCACTGATGATCTCGGTCCCTTCGACGCTGATCAGCGGTGTCACGTTTCCAAGTCGTCTCAGTTCGGCAGCCACTTCGGACGTGATGAAATGGCCATTCGTGAAGACCTGAAAATAGCAATCTGGATGAGCTGCCAGGATCTCAAGCAATTGGGGATGCATAAACGGTTCGCCGCCGACGATGCCAAAGAAGCTGTTGCCTGCCTCCTTGGCCTCTTTGATCAGGCGATTCATGGCGGTCAGGTCAATGGTTTGCTGCTTCGCCGCGACGTCGACCCAGCATCCCTGGCACCGCAGGTTGCAACTGTTAATGACCGAAATGTACAGAAACGGCGGAAAGAACTCGCCTCGCTTCATGCGTCGCTTGAATCGTTCAACCGACAACATTCCCTTGAAGCCGAAGTTGTACGCGAGTTTCCACAGCAGACGCTTGTCAGTTTCGAATAGCAGTCTTCGAGCCATGCGGAGGTACATCGGACAGATTCCTGGGACAGTAACGCTTGAAAGCGACGGGCGACGGAAAGTCGGTTTTGGACACGGATTGTAACAGGTTTGGCTCTTGAAACGGGCCTATTGTGCGGCTGTCGCCATGCGGTGGGTTGGTTGAGGGCGGCCGGGGCGGAACATTTGGGCGTTTCCGAATTGTGGCGTTGCATCGTGTTTCGCACAGACGTCCCGAACTGTTTGCTCGACGTGGACACCGAGAATCTCTGGATCGCAGGCGACCCGGGCGTTGACGACAAGGTCGACATTGCGAGTCTGCGTGTGCGAGGGAAGTGATAATTCCGGCGGTAGATCGCGCGTGACAAGATTCGCGACACCGAAGGCCGCCGCACTCAGACCGATCACCTTCAGGTGCGCGACTTCCAATCCATCTTGGACCAGGCGCTGTTTCAGTCCGCTGATGACTTCCAGTAGCAGGCTGTCGAGCGTGAAGTCTCGTACGGCCGAAATCTCGACGCTGCTGTTCAACCAGCCGAGTTCCGCTTCTCCTTCGGCGTAGATGTCATAGTCGATATCGAGGATGCGCCGGCCGAAATCGCCGACCTGATCGAGGAATTCGAAATACCCTTCGAAGCCTGCACCTGTTTTTGCGGAAACGGCCAGGCGCGGGGTGCCGGGGTATTGATCGTCAAGCAGCGAGTGCAACTCGGTCAGTTGCTCCGGGGACAACTCATCGATCCGATTGATCAGAATCAAATCCGCTTCTTCAAGTTGCTTTTGCAGGATGTAGGCGGCCTTGGGGGAAAATCCCGTTCCCGGCTCGTTCTTCAGGATCTTTCGCCCCTGGCTGGGCTTGAGAATGACGGCATACGGGGCAATCTGAAAACGGGACCGGAAAAGCTGCTTGAGAGGCTGAATCACGGTCGCCACCAGATCCGTACAACTGCCGACCGGTTCAGCGAGGATGACGTCCGGCGCCTTTTCGAGGCCCAGTTTGTCAATCGTTGAAATCAAATCATCGAATCGACAGCAGAAGCAAGCACCGGCCACTTCACCGACATCGAAGCCTTGAGATCGCAGTGATTTCGTATCCACCAGATCGGCTGCCTGATCGTTGGTCACAATCCCGACGTTCAACCCTTGCGCAGTGTAGTGCCGCGCCAGACGAGCGAGCGTCGTTGTTTTTCCGGCTCCGAGAAATCCGCCGACCATCACAAATCGAACTGTATGATCCATCTGCCGCCTTTTTTCGTTTTGCTGATAAACCCGCGGTCTTCTGACTTGCAACTCGATGTCGTATCATAGACGCCTGCGGAACGGTATTGACCCGTTCGGATGGGTGACACCACATGTTGCTCCGTCCCATAGTAGACCTGACCCGCCCTCCAGCTTCAACTTAGAATGCATTCCGCCAGGCTTGAGTTCGCGACTGTATGACTTTCCACGATTCCGATTGTCCGGCGATTCTTGGCGGAGTACCCGTCTGCGCGGACGGAGCGCCCGCTTGGCCTCGCGCTGATGAGTCGGTCAGGGAAGTATTGCGTACGATGATCCATTCCGGCGACTGGGGCCGGTATCATGGACCGCATGTCCCCGAATTATGTCGGCAGTTAGCCGAGTACCACGCCGTCGAACACGTTCTGGTCTGCTGTAGTGGAACGTCTGCTGTCGAACTGGCGTTGCGGGGAGTGGGAGTGCAAGAAGCGGACGAAGTCATCCTGGCGGCGTATGACTTCAAGGCAAACTTTCAGAATGTGCTGCACTTGAAGGCGACCCCTGTACTCGTTGACCTGGATCCTGTCACCTGGCAGCTCGATCCCAATCGATTGGAATCTGCGATCACGTCAAAGACCCGAGCGATACTGGTGTCTCATCTGCATGGCGGCGTCGTGGCGGTCCCGCACGTTCGGGAAATCGCGGATTCCCGCCAAATCGCGATCGTCGAGGATGCCTGCCAGAATCCAGGGGCGATGCTCTTCGGGCGAAGATCTGGAACCTGGGGCGACGTGGGTGTGCTCAGTTTTGGCGGCAGCAAACTTCTGACAGCAGGCCGTGGTGGTGCGATCCTGACGTCGCGAATGGAAATTGCGGAACGAATCAAACGGCACGTCCTGCGGGGAAACGACGCCTACCCACTGTCAGAGATTCAGGCTGCGATCCTGCGACCGCAATTGGATCAATTGGATGATCTCAATGAACGCCGTCGAAATGCAGTCTTTCGACTCGCCCCACTTCTCCGATCTAACAGTTTAACGCCTCTCCAGTTGCCAACTCGTGACGTCCTTCCGGCGTACTACAAGCTCGGATTTCGCTACTGTCCAGAAGACGCTAAGGGGTTGCCGCGTGATTTATTCGTGGAAGCTGTCCGAGCTGAAGGGATCGCCATGGATCCCGGATTCCGTGCCAATCATCTGATTCACGGTTCTCGTCGCTTTCGCGCTGCAGGCGAATTACACGTGGCAACCCAAGCCGATGCCCAAATGCTGACGTTACATCACCCGGTCTTGCTGGAAGATGAATCGGTGATAGGCGCAATAGTTGCCGGCATCAAAAGGATCTGTGAACATGCGGGCGAGATCGCCTTGCATGACAGCGCTGGAGGTACTCGGGGATGAAGGGACCCGAAGAGACCAAGTCAATTTGGCGCTACGCATTGGTTGTGCCATTGTTGACTTTCATCAGCATGAATATGGCCGTCTGGCGGAGTCCTCAGATTCTCGGAGGTGTGGCGTTAACACTACTGGAATTCGCTGCCATGACTGTGCTCTTCGTTCTGGCGGCAATTGTTGCATTGATTTATTTCGCTGCTCATGGCCTGATCTACTGGAAGAAAGAGGGGAATTTCGTTCGACAGATGTCCAGGTCGCTGGCCTGCCTGTGCTTCATCGGGTTAACGTTCGTCGCGGTACGGCAGGGGCTATCTCTGCGACATCAGGCGTTCATTGAGGCATCACGCATCGGTGATCGCATCGTTCAGGCCCTTGCCCAATATCGAAAAGAGAAGGGCGAGTACCCCCAAAGCCTTTCAGAGTTGCAACCGGAGCATTTGAAGGAAATACCTTACACTGGCATGATTGCATATCCAGAATTCACGTATCGGAAGGACTACAATGACATCCAAGCGAAGCCTGGCGAATACGAACTGTGGATCAATTGTACGCTCGGACTAATCAACTTCGACAGATTCATTTATTGGCCTTCGGAAGATTATCCGGACCGTATCCAGGGAAACCGGGTGGAGCGCATTCGCGCATGGGCATACATCCACGAATGAGAATCATACTCCTAAAACGGTCTATTGTTTTGTCGTTTTTCAATTCAGCGGTTGCCGTCAACATCTTCAAGGTACATCCGAAGATTTCCATTCCCTACGAGGCATTGGATGACTGAACGTTCACCAAATACACCACTGTCACCGACCGAAGCGGTCGCCCGCTGCCAAACGATTTTTGCTCACGCCTGGATGGTCCGGACATTCGTCAAGCACAGTGAAACAGTGGAAGATTTCCCGGAACTCATGCAGATCGTCCGTACCGTATTTGACACGTCTCGAGCGATGGAGCCGAAGGTCGACAACCCTACCGAGTATCTGGCGACGCTACGCAAGAAGATCACGAAACTGCGTGCGGCAGCGGAGCAGTTTCGGAAGGATGCTCCGGTTGCGTCGGATCATACGAATTTCCGTCAGGCTGTGATTTCGTTGGACGGATGCGTCGCCGAGTTGGAGGAAGTGGTGAAAATGTTTCCGCCGCCGCCGCCGCCACCAATGCCCGCGAACTTTCGACCAGTGTCCGCATCGGGTACTGTAGCGCAGGTCGTGGAACCGCCAACTGCCGAATAAACTGCCGCGGGTGCAGAGGGGCCATGCAACGGAAGGCAGGGCAAGTCAGTGTATTGAAGCTGAAAGAAGATTGTTGAGAGGGCGAGGCTCCTGCCGAGCCGCGATGAACGCAAGGAATTCCATCGTATTTGCGGCTCGGCAGGAGCCTCGCCCTCCCGAATTGAATAATTCCCGCGGCCAAGCGACGGATGGGCACTACGGTCGCCCCAACGTGCTCCTGCCGATAGACTTATTGCCTGCCACACGTTTCTCGCCGGATTGCCTTCAGAGTCTCTTCATGTCCGATCCTTTAGTCTTCCTGATGGGTAAGTTCGAAGCCAGGATACCGGTGGATCGAACGTATTTCGAATCGCATTTGTGGGTTCTCCCTGAAGGTGACAACCTGCGAGTGGGGTTTACGGCGTACGCCGTCCGGTTACTTCAGGATGTTTACTTTCTCGACTGGCAGATTGACCCGGACACTCAGGTGCGACGCAAACAGCAGATTGGCGAGATTGAAAGTTCGAAGGCCGTTTCCGCGATGTATGCGCCGGCGGACGGCCGAGTGGTACGGTTTAATGAAGCATTACTGAACGACCCATCGTTGATCAACGCCGACAATTACCAAAAGGGATGGCTGTACGAGTTCTCGACAACGCAACCGTTGCTTTCGCCCGAGGAGTACGTCAAGGTTCTCGATGCGGGTTGGGAACAAACTCAGCGAATGCTGAAGAATCAGTTCAACGAATAGGCTTTGCACGGAAAACGTGGGCCCAATGAAGAAACATCAAAGACGAAACGTCACGCGGTAGGGGAAAATCAATGGCCGGACGCAAGCTGACCGTTGTGATATCGCAGGCGCCGGGGAAAAACCCGGTGAAGCGGCGATTGGAAGAGGAAATCGCGACTCGACTGATGCTGTCCGGGACGGCTGAAGTGTCGGTGGTCCCGCATCTCTACGATTTAACGGCCGATCATACGGGCATGCTGTGGTTGAAGTCGCTGCGAGGGAATCTGGTCGTGCTGGGATGGCTGTTCCCTCGCGCCATTCGCTGGGTGCTCGATCGAAATGGCGTCAAAGGCAAAGAGGGTGAATCACGCCTGAATCGCGTTGAAGACGAAGATGCCGACGATGAAGAACATCCTGAAGCGGAAATCGCTGAATCACGAGGTATTGGTTCACTGGATGTCCCCAATCGACTGATCTATGCCATAGATCTCAGGAACGACGCCGATCCGCAAACGTACATCACGGAAATCGAACGGCTGGCAGATCTGGCAACCGTGCCGTTGGTGCAATTGGGTGGATTCGGTGGCGGATCGCAGTTGCCGGTCATCGAACACCATACGTCGCATTCATCCCATTATTCCCATGAGAGGAATGGGACAAATGGGACTGATACGACCGATGCGACGATCCACGGAAATCCACCAGTTCCGGTCGTGCCACCGCCAGTGATTGGTGGCGACGATGTGCGTCGGCGGTGGTATCCAGTGATTGATTACAGTCGTTGCACCAATTGCATGGAATGCATCGACTTTTGCCTGTTCGGAGTGTACGGCGTCGACCATTCGGATCGCATTCTGGTTGAGGAACAGGACAACTGCAAAAAGGGTTGCCCGGCGTGCAGCCGCGTCTGTCCGGTCAATGCCATCATTTTCCCGGAACACAAGACAGCCAGCATTGCCGGCGCTGACGGCGCCAAAGTGGAAGACTTCAAAATCGACTTGTCGAAGCTTTTCGGGGCTCCTTCGGCACTTGAAATGGCTGTTTTAGAACGTGACACAGAACTTGTTGCTGACGGACGCGAAGCTGTCGGCGTCACAGTTGGACTACCCAAGCGACAAACGTGTCAGGCGGAGAAGCCTCGCGATGCGCTGGATGATTTGATGGATGGACTTGACTCGCTGGATCTGTGAAAACTCGGTCGGCAGATAACGCGAACACGTCTTTTTCCGTGGTGGCTTGCTCAATGAGAAAATGCGATGTCCGAGGGTCAGTCCGAGATTTCCGACGCCAATCCATTACCGTTTGCAGTTGACGAAACTTCGGTCAGTCAATCGCTTCGAGAGCGGCAATCGTTGGGGTGGAAGCAGCGAAGGCAAGTCCCCCTCGACGGCCTGATGGGTGATTGCAGTGGTCGGCGATTATGGGCGGGAGATGCTGATTTTCTGATCGCTGTGGTCGCGTCGATGCTGTTGACAGTTTCGCTTCCCGATTTCGATCCATTGCTGAAGGGCCTTTCCTTTTATTTGTTTTATCTGCTGTACTTCCAGTTGTTCGAGTACTTTTTTGGAGCGACTCCCGGAAAGTGGTGGTTTGGATTACGAGTAAGAGCTTTCAACGGATCCAGGCCTTCCTTTGCTCAGATTGCAATCCGAACGGCGTGGCGAATCTTGGAAGTGAATCCGATCTTTGTCGGATTATTCCCGGCCTTGATCAGCGTCGCGGTCACACGTCGGCATATTCGGCTCGGTGATTTAATGGCTGGTACTGTTGTTGTACGAGTCGAGAATCTGAACTGACTTGTGTCATCGCTGGAACCGATTGAGATGTCAGATGTGTGACATTCACGAACGATGATCGGCGGAGAAAAAACGCGAATGCTGACGATTGATCGACTGAATCGGGGATACGAAGCGGCTGTAGAAGCGCTGCTGGGCGAATCCATTCCCGCAGGGCATTGGGAAGGCGAATTGTCGTCATCGCCGCTCTCCACAGCGACCGCGATCGCTGCCCTGCAATTGGTCGTTCGTGAACGACCCGAACGAGCCACTGAATTTCATCGCTTGATCGATGGAGGATTGAAATGGCTTGCCGAGAACCAAAATGTCGACGGTGGCTGGGGTGATACGATCCTAAGTCACAGTAACATCTCGACAAGCATGTTGGCCTATGCCAGTTTTCAGATGACTCAGGGGATATCCGCTTTCCCGGAAACAATGAAGCGTGCCTCGGCTCATGTGAACGAGCGTGGCGGATTCGATGCGATCCGAAAACGATATGGCAAGGATCACACGTTTTCAGTCCCCATTCTGACACAGTGTGCCCTGGCTGGGTTGATCCCCTGGAAACAGATCTCGCCGCTGCCGTTTGAATTGGGGTGGTTGCCGCACAGTTTTTTTAAGTGGATCCGATTGCCCGTCGTCAGTTATGCGCTGCCTGCATTGATTGCGATTGGGCAGGTTCGGCATCATCACGCTCCTTCCTGGAATCCACTCGTTCGCTGGATTCGGCAGGCGGCAGTGAAGCCGACATTGCGGCGATTGTCGTTGATCCAACCGGAAAGCGGGGGGTTTCTCGAAGCGACGCCTCTCACAAGCTTCGTGACGATGAGTCTGGTTTCGATGGGGTTGGCGGATCATCCCGTGGCGACTCTGGGGGTGAAGTTCCTTGTGGATTCCGTACGTCCTGATGGAAGCTGGCCGATCGACACGAACCTGGCGACCTGGGTCACGACGCTTAGCGTCAACGCTTTACGGAGCGATGCATTGCCAGACGACCAGGTCGACTTAATTGTCAACTGGCTGCTCAGTCAGCAACATCGTCAAGTCCATCGGTATACGAATGCGGCGCCGGGTGGCTGGGCTTGGACCAACCTTTCCGGAGGGGTGCCCGATGCAGATGACACTCCGGGAGCGATTCTGGCATTGCTCAAACTGCGTCACAACAGCGAGGCCGTGCAGTTGGCGGTCGAGGCGGCCATCGGATGGTTGCTGGATCTGCAAAACTCGGATGGCGGGTGGCCGACATTCTGTCGCGGATGGGGGGCGCTGCCATTTGACCGAAGCACGCCCGATTTGACGGCGCATACGCTTCGAGCCATCCGAGCGTGGCAGTCCTGTTGCAATCCGGACGCAAAGGCTCCCATTTTGGCTCGTCGAGCAGAGCGGGCTGTCGTTGCTGGTTTCGCGTTTCTCGCTCGCACGCAACGCCCGGAGGGAACGTGGTTTCCCTTGTGGTTTGGAAACCAGTTTGCGGCGGACGACGAGAATCCGGTCTACGGTGTGTCAAAAGCGCTGGTTGCCTATCGCGATTGGGGACGACTTGCCGATCCGGCGGCTCAGCGTGCTTCGAACTGGCTTCTATCCGCACAGAACTGCGATGGCGGCTGGGGAGGGAATCTGCGGACGCCGTCGTCGGTCGAGGAAACTTCACTGGCGACTGAATCACTTCTGGCTGTGCCGGCAGCGCGAGATGCATGTCGACGTGCGTTGGACTGGTTGCTCGATCACGTTTCCGATGATTCATTCCGTCAGCCAGCGCCGATCGGTCTGTACTTCGCGAAACTATGGTATTTTGAACGACTTTATCCGATGATTTTCGCGGTTTCGGCTCTCAGCCGATCGCTCGAAAATGCCGACCGACTTGTCGATTCGATTCCATTCGACTCCAATATGCCAAACGACTCCCGCCCTGTAGTAACATCGTAAGAACGCCCGCCTGCTTTTGATTTTCATTCCGTCGGTTTTCCAACCGGAATTTCAGTTGGACGTCAAGGAAATCTTGTACATGATCGCACCGACCAACAGTGAAGTGGAAGACGATTCGACTGCTGCTGTCTCCGAAATCGAGAAGACTCGGCCAGCCGAGAGTGAAACGTCAGACGACAAACCTCGTCGGCGCAGCACGTCTCATCTGAAATTGGTTCCCGAAACCTTGGAACTGCGCGAACACATCAAACAATCCGCGGAGCAGTATTCGCGTCAGTTGGATCGCAGTCGCCCCTTCAACAAGTCGGAATTGGAAGCTCACAGTCGGAAGCTGCTTGAGCAACTCGGTCAGCCAGAGAAATTCCTCGGTTTTGCGATGGTGCTGATCGGTAATTTCTTCTGGAAGCAGCAGTTTCTGGCAATTCCGTTCGAACGTCGATTACTGCTGCTGCCTCACTGCCTGAAGCACGCGGAGGGATGTCCAGCCGATTACGATGAGTTCGGTCTGGATTGCGAAAAGTGCGGTGCGTGTTCGATCGCCGACTACAAGGTTCGCGCGGAGCAATTGGGGTACAAGGTGCTGGTCGCCGAGGGCTCTCCCATCGTTTTGAAGATCATCGTCTCGGGCCATATTGACGGCATCCTGGGTGTCGCCTGCTTGAACGTGCTCGAAAAGGCCATCGACAAGATTTTGCTGGCAGGAGTGCCATCGTACGCGATTCCGCTGCATTCAGGAGACTGCAAAAACACGAAGCTCGACGAACCCTGGGTCTGGGATTGCCTGGACAAGTATGAGCCGCTGACTGAAGACCGCACCTCGGGCTATATCCCGATGATGCGAGTTTCGAACGCGATGTTTGAGGACCAATTCAACGAACTGCTTCCTGCGAGCCGCAGTGGATCGGGAACGGCAGACACGTTGCTCGCCGAAACCGAATCGATTGCTCGCGACTGGCTTGTTCAAGGTGGTAAGCGGTTCCGCCCATTTATCACACTGGCGGCGTACGATGCCGTTTCGGGGAACAATGCCATCCAGAATGGCGCCGATGGAAAACTGCCAGAGTTTGCCGTCGCGGTACGGCGCACGGCATTGGCAATGGAAGCGTTTCATAAGGCATCATTGGTTCACGACGACATTCAGGACGATGACCCGTATCGTTACGGGCAGGAAACGTTGCACAAACGATATGGCATCGGTCCTGCAATCAATATCGGCGATTTCCTGATCGGGCTGGGATACCGGTTGATCAGTCAGGGACGTCGCGAATTGGGAGCCGATGTCGCGGCGGATATCGTGGACAGGCTGGCCAATGCCCATCTGAAGCTGTGCGAAGGTCAGGGGGCGGAGTTGCGATGGACCGGAGAGCATTCCGTCAAACTGACTGCTCTGGACGCGATGAAGCTGTACGCATTGAAGACATCGCCGGCATTTGAAGCAGCCTTGTATGCCGGACTGCGAATGGCGGGACCAATGGATCAGTACGAAACCATGGTCCCTACCTTCTGCCGCCATCTGGGTGTCGGTTTCCAGATCCTGAATGACTTGCAGGACTGGGATGAGCATGCCCCGAACAAGCTTGTCGCGGGACGTGATGCGGAACTGGCAAAACCGACATTGTTGCTGGCGATGGCTCTGGACGCGGCGAAGGGACCGGTGCGATCCGAACTGGAAGCGGTGATCAGCGGATCGCTGTCTCCATTGATCCGAGCCGAGAAGCTTGGCCGATTTTACAGGCAACTGGGTGTCTTCGAACGAGCTGAGACACTGGTCGACAAGTGCCGAACGCGTGCCGAAGCACTCGCCGACGAAGTCCATCCCGAAGCGTTGCGGCGGCTGTTGTACTTCCTGATCGATACGGTGCTGGCTGCTCCACCGACCCCGCCAGCGGAACCACTCGTCAAGTTGTCGGGACTGCCGATGGCAGCGCCGGTTGGTTGATATGAAACGTGTGCTTCGTTGAGCCACCTGGGCAACGCCCATGCGGTTAAACGATTGGTCCGAGGCGACTTTTCCTGATGGCCACTCCGTATCTCTTCCGGCTGGATGAACGGCTGGCACTCGGCATGAGTCGACTGGATTCCGCTCGGCGGGAACGGCATCGCCTGTTTCTATTGTCCCAGCAAAACGACGACGGAGGATTCGGCGGTCGCGGGTTACCACCTGAAGATTCGACGTCTCTGCCGGAAGGGCGCGAGTCGGATTTGTATTACACGGCGTTCGGCATCCGAGCGCTTTCGGCTCTGCGAGCGTTTCAGCCCGAAGATGCGCGCCGCGTATCGCAATATCTGCTCCAATCCCGGCAGCGCCAGGCCAGCGTGATCGACGTCGTCAGTTGGTTGTATTCCGCGTTGATGGTACAGGCCACTTCGGGAATCGACGTGCTGGCGGATGCCGATCCCAACTGGCCCAAACAGCTTGCCGCGATCCTGGAAGGATTTCGCACGGCTGACGGAGGTTATGCCAAGACGCGAGAAGGAGCGATCGGCAGCACTTACCACTCGTTCCTGGTAGCTCTGTGCTTCGAATTGATCGGACAGATCTTGCCGTCGCCTGACTTGCTGGTGAAGTTCATTTACGACCGTCAACGCGACGATGGTGGTTTTGTGGAAATCGCGCCGATGAAACGGAGCGGTACAAATCCGACCGCTGCCGCTGTTGCTGTGCTGACACTCCATTCGACGATCGGCAAGAACCTGCGCGAGGATGTGCTGGCGTTTCTGAAGGATGTTCGCAGCGACGAAGGTGGGTTCCAGGCCAACTCGCGGATCCCGTTTGCCGATACGCTGTCGACATTTACAGGGTATCTGACGTGTCTCGATCTGGATGAGCGAATGATGATCAGTCCTCAACGTGTGGAGCAATTCATCCTGTCGCTCGAACAACCACAGGGCGGATTTCGAGCGGCGACGTGGGACCACGCCACCGATGTCGAATACACATTCTACGCGCTGGGGACGCTCGGGTTGGTGTGGAGTCACGTCTGATTGAATCAGCATTACAGCACGCCGTACTTCGCGAACGCGTCCACCGCCCTCATTCCCTCTCGAATGGAATCGCGGACGACGTTTTCGGCATGAACCTTTTCCCAAGCGCGGCGGATCGCTTCCGCTTCCACTTCGCGCGGGACGACGACAACTCCATCTTCATCTGCGAACACCAGACAACCTGGGCTGAATGTGACACCATCAATGTCGATGGGAACGTCAACGTCGACCACTCGCTGACGATTCAGGCTGTCGTAGACGCATGTCGCCCGGGCATACACCGGAAAATTCATCGGTCGAATCTTCGCGACATCTCGGATGGCGCCATCCACCACGGCGCCGACGCAACCTCGATTCTTTGCAGCCGTCGTCAACAGTTCGCCCCAGATGCCCGAACGGACTGAACCTCCAGCCGCCGCAATCAGAACTTCGTCTGGCTGGCACGCGTCCACCGCTTTCAATTCCAGGTCATACGGCCGGGGATCGATGTGAGCCATATCGACCCATAAGGTCGTCTTGCAGCGACCCACCAACAATTCATTGCTGGTGTAGGGAGTGAACTGCAACCGGGGCGATTGGTGCTTGAACCCCAGCCCATCCAAAGCATCGCTGACGACGGCGCTGTACAGGTACTCGCGCATCATGGCGAGCGTAATCTCGTGGGGCGAATCGGCCATTGAGCTGATCTCTATATGAAAGGATTTCGATTGTGCAAGGCCTTACCTCGCCGCACTCAGACTTGGATTGCCATGAAGACGATTGGTCATTTGTCATTCGTGAATTGCTGTTTGCGTATTGCCTTTCATTAGCCCCTGACAAATGACCAATGACAATTGACAAATCTCATACCACACACCAGAGACCTTCAGCCGGACATTTTGGCGGGATCGGGAGACCCGTGCCGAGCATGAGCCGCGCCGAATATGGCCGTTACTGCTAACATACTTGCCTGCATGGCGTCTACGCACTGATACGGAGTTTCTCATGCCTCGTGTTGGCATCGTTGCTTTGATTCAGGAATCGAATACGTTCCTGCCGGGGACGACGACGTTCGAGCATTTCCGCCAGGATCTGATCCTGACCGGTGAAGAAGTACGAGACTATTTTGGCGCGGCGCATCATGAAGTGCGAGGGTTTCTGGATGGACTGGCCCGCGCGGGCTTTGAGGCCGTCCCCATCTTTGCCGCACGCGCTCTGCCGTTTGGGACCATCGAGACGGCGGCGTTCGATCGTATCGTCAAGATGATGCTGGATGAATTGGAATCCAACGGGAGACTCGATGGCCTTCTGGTAGCGCCCCACGGAGCCACAGTAGCCCAGTCGCATCCTGATGCGGACGGGTATTGGTTGTCGCGGGTTCGCAAGGTCGTTGGACCGCAAACGCCGATCATCGGAACGCTGGATCCTCACGGAAACCTATCGGCCGAAATGGTCGCCGCGTCGGATGCGCTGATGTCGTACCGAACAAATCCTCACATCGATCAGGAGCAGCGCGGGATTGAGGCGGCCGAGTTGATGGTCCGAACTCTTCGTGGTCAGGTGACGCCGGTCCAGGCGGCATGCTTTCCGCCGATGCTGATCAACATTGAGCGCCAATGTACGTCGGAGCCACCGCTGTCGGAACTTGTCGCAGAATTCGAAGCGGTCCGGGGACGAGGCGGCGTACTGTCAGCCAGTCTGATGCTCGGCTTTCCTTATTCGGACGTCCCCGAAATGGGGGCGGCGGCGCTCGTTGGGACGGACGGTGATTCGGTGCAGGCCCAATCGCTCGCGAATCAACTGGGCGAGGCAATGTGGTCGCATCGTTCCGGGCTGGCAGGCTCATTCATTTCTGTGGAAGATGCCGTGACGCAGGCCAGGACTCTCCCTGCTCCGATCTGCATGCTCGATATGGGCGACAACGTTGGTGGTGGTTCCCCTGGAAATGGAACATGGCTGGTTCATGAACTGCATCGACAAGCAGTCGGCCCGGCATTCATCTGCCTTTACGATCCAACGGCCGTCATGCAGGCTGACGCCGTGGGAGTTGGTTCGCGAGTTCGTTTGACTGTGGGAGTGAAAACAGACGACTTTCATGGGTCGCCGTTTCAAGCGGCATTCAATGTGAAGTTCGTCGGCGACGGCAAGTTCTCGGAATCCCAGGTGCGGCATGGCGGGATCACGGAATTCAATCAGGGACATATGGCGATTGTCGAAACGGACGACAAACTGCTGACGTTGATGCTGACAACTCACCGGACGCCGCCGTTCAGCCTGCGACAACTGACGGCCTTCGGGCTGGACCCATTGTCGTTTCGTGTCATTGTCGCCAAAGGGGTCAATGCGCCGCTGGCCGCGTATCAGCCGGTCTGCCCATCGATCCTGCGAGTGAACACGCGAGGAGTGACGATGGCCGATGTGACGCAGCTTCCCTATCATCATCGCCGAAAACCGATGTACCCATTTGAAATCGAGACGACCTGGAATCCGTGACCTGTCGTGCCTGAAGTTGCGATTATACCGCTCGCGGCGAAGAATGAGGCTTTCACCTATTCTCCTCCCGCGATCAAAAGTATCACTTCCAGCCGCGCGAAGTATAAAAAGGTTGAACCATGCCTTCCGGCTTGTGGCGATTTGCAGAATGGCTCGATCCGATTCCCGAGTCCTCGCGGATCACATTGGGTGAGGGTGGGTCACCCGTTGTTCGCTCCCGGCGACTTGGTCCCAGCGTTGGATTGAACAATCTGTTCTTTAAACTGGAAATCGCAAATCCCACGGGATCATATAAAGATCGATTTGCGTGTGCGGCCGTCTCGGACATGGTGGCACACGGCAAGACGGAGTGCATTGCGACGTCGAGCGGCAATACCGGAGCTGCTCTGGCGGCTTACTGTGCAGCGGCCGGCATTCAGTGCGAGATCGCGATTGTCGAAGGCGCCCCGGAAGGGAAATTGCGGCAGATGCTCGCGTACGGTGCCAAGTTGTATCGAATTCGAGGGTTTGGCATCGACGCCCGGATTTCGGACCGGGTGATCGAGTGCCTGCGTCAACTGAGTTCACGACCAACCGCCCAGATGCAGATCAGCGCCTTCGCGTTCAGTCCCGTCGGCATGAGTGGCGTCAAGACGATTGGATTGGAGTTGGCGGAACAGGCGGTTGAGCCGTGGGACCATGTTTTTTGCATGGCAGGCGGAGGGGGATTGGTGCTGGCGGTCTCGCTGGCCTTCGATCAACTTTACGAAGCCGGGTGTATCCGGCACTTACCCAGGGTTGAATGCGTTCAACCTGAGGGAAACAACACCATCTCCGGGCCGTTGCGAGACCGACTGGAAACCGCTCAAGCCATTCAATGCACTTCCAAAATCAGTGGTCTGCAAGTTCCTTCGGTAATAGACGGAAATGAGGTCATTGCCGCCTGTCGACGCAACGGCGGTACCGGACATCTGGTCAGCGACGAATTCGTCTGGCAGACTCAGGTTCGGTTGGCTCGAGAAGAGGGGATCTTTGCGGAACCGGCGGGTTCTACGGCCGTTGCTGGAGCATTGCAGGCGGCGAAAGACGGAAATCTCGATCCCAATTCGAACGTCGTGTGCCTCGTCACCGGTTCCGCCTTCAAAGATCCTGTATCTCTGGAAGCCATGGTTCGACACACATCCGCCCCACTGATCGATCTGGCGGATCTGGAACGTCGTGTTGACCTCAATGAAATCAGCACACATTCTCTTCGCCAATTCTAATCGCTCTTGCTGAAATCGCTGACCTTTCGGTAGAACCTGCTGTTTGTTGGCCGAGTGCGATCGGAAAAAACTCGGTGAACGATCTCGTCATAGGGGGCACGGACGCCATGGGGACAGGTCGATTGACGGTGCGCGCAACCAGTTTTGTGGTTTCCGCGTTGGCAAATGTCTTGACCGCAACAGTAACCGGTGGGTTGCTGATCGGCATCATGGCCGTATCCCTATGGCTTTCGTGGACGCTCACGTGGGGTGATGACGGGCCGTTCTCCATCGCGGCCCTTGTGATGCTTTGCACCGGCCTGATCGCTGGTCGCCGTCTGCAACTTTCTCGGCTTTTTGGCTGGAGCGAACTGGCGATTGCAGCCTGTAGCTGGACGTTGCTGCAGCCCTGGCTGAGCGTCTGCCTGATTGCGCCTTTGAGATTGCTGTCGGTCGACGCTTTGGGAACAGACTTGAACCGATTCCTGCTGGGTCTGATGTGTGCCCTGCCCGTGTGGTGTGTGGCCGGTGTTTTCTGGTCGGGCATCGCACAGGCGATCGCAAAATCCGCCACGGCGGAATCCGAAACTTCCACAAATCTTGCGGGAATGGCATTTGGAATCGCCGCAGGATTGAGCTTGAGCGTTTTAGTCATGGCGCCATGGCTCGGATCATGGACCGTTCTTCTGCTCGCGACGATTGGCCTGTCGGTATTTAAACTGGTTCCCCCAGGTTGGATCCCGGAATGGAAGTTCCCGGGAACACCAGGTACCGGCATTTCCAAAACGGCCGCGATAACGTCTGTGCCGGAAACCGAACTGCCAATCCGCTGGGAGGCCATCCGAATCGTGGCCGTCTTGATCGTGGGCGGGTTGCTGGCCGTTGTCATGCGACTGGTCGGGCAATTGATGCCGGGTGGTTGCCAGTTCCTGTTTGCGCAATGGATCGGACTGGCGATCGGATTTGGCGTGGGGCAGCTGGTCTTCGCTGCACGGCGGTCCACGTCTCTGATCACCTGGCCGATGATGATGATTCCGGCTGCAACGGGCGGCTGTCTGATTGCGGGTTTTCCGTCACTGATCCAGATGTCTCTCTGGATGACGGCTTCGGTCACGATCGTCCCGCTGTTGATGTTATTACGCGTCCTGTTGCTGGCGACAGCCGTGGCCCCTTTGGGAGTTGCTCTGGCGGGCCTGATGGCGACCTCAGGAACAACAAGGATGAATTCGGATTCCACCGGAAATCGCCGTCAATTCTCCGGCAGTTGGTTGTCGCTGGTCCTTGCAATTGGATATGCCTCGGCCGGATTCAGTTTTGGATCGATGAATTTCGTCTGGCTCTTCAGCGGATGTTGTTTTGTGCTGATCGGCCTGGGAATTCTGAGTTTGCTTCTGGATCATGCAACTCGACCTGGTCGGGCTGACTGGATCGGATTGACTTGCTGCACGGTTCTTGGCATTTCCATACCGCTATGGAGTTCACACGATGATCCGCGCGACATAGCCAAGCTGCTGTTTTCCACTCCGGCCTTCGTCGCACATCGAGCGGGCTGGGATTCCAGTTTGCTTCCCATGCTGGACGATGCTCGCGTCATAGAACAGCGCGACGGAATTTACGGTCGCTGGACGCTATGGCGTTCGCGCGGAATGGAATTGCACTTGCGGGAAGACGGCATCCCTCGGGCGGTGATCTCGTCAAACACCGAAGCCCACCCGCAATCGCCCCCTGCTGTCCTTCAAGCGGTTCTTCCGTTGGTGATCGGGAATCGCCCACAACACATACTGATCCTCGGTGCTGGCGGCGGAGTTGCAATGGAGACCTGTCTTCAATTCCCCGTCCAGCAGGTGGTTTGTGCCGAAGAAGATTCAAAGCTGATCCAGATTCTGCGAGGTCCGGTTGCTCGAGAAACAGGACGCGACCCGTTTTCCGACGATCGGACACGTCTGATCAATGTACCGCCGGTTATGGCGTTGATGTCCGGCAACGATCTCTACGACGTCATTTTAAGTTCACCACCCTCCTCGGCGATCACGGCCGGGGCTGCATCGTTTACCGTGGACTACTATCAGCATGCATCGAGACATCTGGCAGACGGCGGAATCTTTTCTCAACGATTCGAAGGGATTGACTACGGTCCGCAACCGCTGCAGCTCGTGGTTCAATCGATGCGACAGGCATTTCTGGATGTCATTGCGATCGAGACAGCCGCCGGTGAAATGTTGTTACTGGCGACCAACTCAAAGGGCGTCTTTATCCCGGAGGATTTGACGGCTCGTCTGGAAAAGCCGCATGTGCGCCGAGTCTTGGCACAGAGCGGATTGGACTGGGCCACCCTGCTTAACCTTCCCGCATACGATCATCGGGCGCTGGGCGAAATTTGTCGCGAGAAATGGACCGCGTCAAATACCCCCGCGAACGGATTGCTGGCACTGCGCGCTCCACTGGAATTGATGCGATGGGGATCCAAGTTGCAGGCGGTGCAGCAGATTCTGACGGCAAATCGCACAACTGCGTCGCCGTTTCAGAAAGCGGACAAGCCGGTTGACCCAGAGAAGGATATTATGAACCCGTCACGAAAATCTCGAATGCTGGAATGGCTGGGGGATGATCTTGTCTCTCGCGAAGTGTTGCAACGACTCTCCGAAGTCGTCGGGCAGCAGAAACTGGTTCAAGAGTTTCCGGAATCAGAGCTGCATTGGTGGGAGTACCGGAAAGTTGTGAGACAGCAATTGCAGGATCGGACTCGATCGCCGCTGAAAATGGTGGCTCACTCCGACGAAGAAGCCCCCGTCCATCCTGAAGACGAACGCCGCAAGCGGTATTTTGTGGCCTTGGGGCAGGCCCAGGCGAAGCAGACACCGGCTCAAATCGCGGCCGTGGAGGAGTTTCTTCAACCGTATGAGCCGCTGATCAGCTTTTTTGCTCGCCAGGAAATCGCTGAATTGCTGGCACGTTCCCACACCAATTCAAGGGCCGAGTTGATGTATCGGTTGCATGTCATCTACTTCGCCCCGGTTGCCGACGCATCCACGCGCAATATTGCATCCACTCTGGATCTGATTGTGCGTGATCCACAGACTGTCCCTGACGCGGCGCAACGCTTTGATCTGCTGAATGGCCTGATTCAGACGTTAAGAACCCGTTGGGAGATGCGGCAGTCCTACCAGGTCAAATCACCTCGCATGCAATCGACGGACGTGGATCGCAGCGTTGTTTCCATTGAAAAGGCACTGTCAGATATGGACAAACTGCATGCGGAAGCCAATGTCTCCGATGCGGATTGGGCCAGCCGTCGCCAAGTGATTGATCGCATCCTGCTTCGTCCGCTTCGGACCTATCGAACGCAGTTGCAGACTGCCATGGCACAAAGAGACCTCAAGAACCGGACCTTGAGTCAGGAAAGCGACGAGAACTCCGGCGATCCAAAGTGACAGTGGATGTCAAGAAAAGCTGAATTCTTGAAATCAACTCTACGTACTTCATGACGATGGCGCGCGCCACGAACGATTGTCGTTGTGCAACATTTCCTCCGCGGCACGCGGCCCCCATGTTCCGCAACGATAGGGTTCCGGGACGATCTCGTTCTTCTGCCAGTAATCCAGCACAGGAGTAACGAATTGCCAGGCGGTTTCTAATTCATCACTTCGCATGAACAAAGTCGAATCGCCACGAAGGACATCGAGCAACAACCGTTCATACGCTTCAGGAAGTGCCTCCTTGAAAGCCTCCTTGTAATTGAAATCCATTGTGACCGGGTGAACCTGATACTGCATCCCCGGCCGCTTTGTTGAAAAGGAAAGCTTGATCGATTCGCTGGGTTGAATTCGGAAGACCAGCTTGTTGGGACGTGTCCCGACCAGTTCGCAGACATCTCCTTCGCATTCGACCGTGTTGAACAGGTTTAACGGAGGCTGCTTGAATTGAATGGCGATTTCCGAGACGCGGGACGGCATTCGTTTGCCTGTTCGCAAATAAAATGGCACACCGGCCCAGCGCCAATTGTCCACCAGTACCTTCATCGCGACGAATGTTTCTGTACGCGAATCTGCGGGAATGCGGTCCTCGCTCAAGTAACTGATGGCCGACTGTCCATCGACCATTCC
>Ga0206824_10009_pt3 | contig 63680 bp, 67 predicted proteins | sample Alteio_BWOrgCont_82_FD_152874 | JGI IMG/M metagenome (GOLD analysis project Ga0206824, IMG submission 152874) | Enriched cells from forest soil in Barre Woods Harvard Forest LTER site, Petersham, Massachusetts, United States -... | ecosystem: Environmental > Terrestrial > Soil > Temperate forest >...
ACGCTAATACATTTCAATACTGAAGTCAACTGTTAAGCTTCATTCAATCTCCTTATCGACTCCTTTAACGCCTATCATTATAATCATGATATATTAATGTTGTAAAGATTTAATATCGCAAAATTCTTCTGGCAGTGCGCCATTAGGCATAGTTAACGATGAGATTTCCTTTATGATAGCCTATATTTACGCAATTATTATTATTCAAGTTATCGTAGAAAGTTTTCCAGTAAGCAGTTCAGGACATGTTGCATTGTTTGGAATAATGATGCAGAGGCTCGGTTGGGGTTCTTTGGCTTCGTTGACTTCATACGGATTCAACGATGGGCTGCTGCATTTGCCAACATTGTTTGTTCTTGTTATTTTTTTCTTTTCTGAGTGGTTTAATATGCTTAGAAAAATTTTAAAATATAAAAAATATTTTTTTTATATATCAAGATTTGTCATAGTGGCTGATGGCTGTACGACGTTTTTTTATTTTTTTATACGAGGCAATGCTATAACGCTTCCATTGGGGCTGGGGTTTTTAATAACGGCATTGGTTCTTTTTTCGTTGAGGTGGGCTCCTGTTAATAATAGGCCCGTGACGTGGAATTCTGTACATGCTCTTTTATTGGGGTGTTTGCAGGGTATTGCTTTATTGCCGGGCATTTCTCGATTTGCATTGACGTTTGCCGGTGCTCGTTGGCTTGGTTATGCGCCCCACAATTCTTTTGTTCTCTCTTTTTTCATAGCAATGCCTTTATTATTCGTTGGTGTTCTAAAAGGATTTGTTGATACGATACTTCTGGGTTATGGTAAGCAATTATTGCATATTGATTACTGGTTTATTATGTTAATTGCGGGCATTGTGGCGTATGGATGTTTGATAGTTGTGGGCAAGATTGTAGACAAAAACCGTGTTTGGATAATAAGCATATATCCGTTACTGCCTATGCTAATATGGTTTATATTAAAAGGGGATGCATGGTAGGCCTTCGTATAAAAAAAATAATTAACTATTATCATCGACATTTTTTCTTGATGGCAAGCTGCGTGGTTGCCTTGATGGGGTTTTTTATATTTTTCTCGTTAATGATGTACACAAAAAATAATTGTTCCTGGTTTTTTTTTACGTCACAATCGCAGGGTTCAACATATAGTTATGTTTCTACAACGGCTGCGGCATTACTTTTTTATTATTTGGGATATGCAGCGTGGCTATCGGTACCATTATTTCTTTACGGCAGCCTATTCTTTATAAAACCTTCAATGTTCTATAAAGAATGGGATCGTTTTATGGCGCTTGGGTGTGGGATTGTTTTGGTTGCTATTCTCAATTACACCCAGACCTTTCAACGGGCGTTTTTGGCAAAATTTATATTAGATGCTTTTCATATTAAAGATTATTTTCTTGTGCGTATTGTTAGCGTATTGTTGTTAATAGCTGCTTTCATAGTGCTAACGCGATTATCGTGGGCCCGCTGTGTCTCGTGTATACATTATATGGTCATGATCCATGCCAAGATGTGCCGCATGGCGCAACCATATATACGGGCGTTACGCTATGGATGCCGTATGGTATATACCTGTATGTGTCGTTGCTGCCGCTGGTTAATCTCTCTGGTGGATGGTTCTGTTATACAGGCTGAGCGTGGTGGTGATGTTGAATGGCAGCATGATGCTCAACAACTACAAGAGATATGGCAGTTTTATGAAAATACGTCTAGTGAGCCATTGCTATCAGAACATCCATTAGAACATAAGGCGATAGAGCAACCAGTAAAACCGGTACCAAGTGCGGTACCAGATGATATTCTTGCGGCGCAAAAAGTTGCCCCCTATGCATTGCCGTCAACAAATATTTTTTCTGCGGGTAAAGAGCCAAAAGATGATAAAAAAATCGTCCATGGTTTAGAGGCGCAAGCTCGTATTTTAGAAGAGAAGTTGGCAAGGTTTGGCGTGGTTGGTAATGTTGTTTCTATGCATATAGGGCCGGTGGTTACCCTGTTTGAGTATCAGCCACAGATTGATTCTAAAATTAGTAAAATTATTGCGCTTGAAGATGATTTGGCGATGGCGCTTGAGACGACAAGTATTCGTATTATTGCTCCAATACCAGGTAAATCTGTGGTTGGCTTTGAGGTTGCCAATAAGGTCAGTAGAAGTGTGTTATTTTCTTCTATTGTTCGATCGCCTGAATTTTTACAACCAATACAGTTACCATTAATTTTGGGGGAAGATACTATTGGCAAGCAGGTTGTTGTTGATTTAATAAAAATGCCACACTTGTTGGTCGGTGGTTCAACAGGCTCTGGCAAGTCGGTAGCGCTTAATGCAATGCTTATAAGCCTATTGTGCAAGAGATCGCCCGATGAATTAAAATTGGTTTTAATCGACCCGAAGCGTTTAGAATTTGCCGCATATCATGATATTGCGCATTTATTGTTTCCTATTGTAACGCTGCCCGCGCAAGCGGCGACGGTGCTTAAGTGGCTTGTGTCAACGATGGAAAAACGGTATGAGCAGATGGCAACGGTAGGGGTAAAAAACATTATGGATTTTCATCAAAAATTTTCTATTCAAGAGATGCCATTTATTGTGGTAGTTATTGATGAACTTGCCGATCTTATGATGACGGCCGGTAAAGAGGTAGAGAGCCTTATTGCGCGCCTTGCACAAATGGCGCGTGCAGCTGGTATTCATTTAATTGTTGCAACGCAGCGGCCATCGGTAGATGTGGTGACCGGTCTTATTAAGGTTAACTTTCCAAGCCGGATTGCATTTAGAGTTGTCTCTAAGGTTGATTCGCGCACTATTCTAGATTGTATTGGCGCAGAAAAATTACTGGGCAGGGGAGATATGCTCTTTTTAGATGTTCAGCACTCATGCGTGCGACGTGTGCATGGCGCGTATGTTTCAGCGCAAGAAATTAATGCAGTCGTAAACCATATTAAATCGCAACGAGATGTTCAATATGTTGAATTGGTTGTTCCACCAACGCTTGACAATGATGATGAGCAGGATGGCTTGTATGATCAGGTAATAACATTTTTACAAGAAATTGATGAAGTTTCTATTTCACTTTTACAAAGAAAGTTTAGAATTGGTTATAATAGGTCAGCTCGAATCATTGAAAAACTGGAAGTGCAGGGGCGCATAATCTCCATCGATGGTGGACGCATGCGTAAAGTTGTTAAGCAAAATGCATTTAAATAAGAAGAAAAAAATTCTTTTTCTTGACAAAGTTTTAAAAACTCGACATTTTTTTCTGCGATAGGAGAGTTTGAGGTAAACTTATTATACACAATAAAATATCATTTTTTTTGGTAATAAAATTATGAATCCGGAGATGGTAATGCGTCTTGATAAAGATTTCTTATGGAGCGTTCTTCCTGATGCTGTGGTAGCCCACGGTCAATTTCCGGAAGATTTTCTTTTTTGTGTAGACACAAGGTCATTGCAGAAGGGTGATATTTTTATTGCTCTCAAGGGAAAGCAGACCGATGGGCATCTTTTTGTAAAAGATGCGCTGCAGAAACATGCAGGTGGAATTTTTATAGAGAAAAGTAAGCAAGATTTGTTAAAAGATCTTGATCAGGATTTATTAAAGAAAAAATTAGTTGTTCTTGTAGACAATGCCTTATCTGCGCTAACATTATTGGCAACAGCCTGGCGGCAACGGTTTGATTATCCTGTTGTCGGCATAACGGGTTCTGTTGGTAAAACTTCGACAAAAGAAGTCCTTGCTCGTATTGTTGCAGAATCTGGCAAAAATTATTTGGTTTCTCGGGGCAACCAGAATAGCGTGATTGGTCTTTCATTAAATGTTTTACGTATGCGCCCTACACATGAGGGGGCCATATTTGAATTAGGTATTAATAAGCGTGGTGAAATGGAAACGCTTGTTGATATTGCCAAACCAACCATCGGTCTTATTACGGGGGTTGGCCATACGCATATGGCTGGCTTGGGCGCCGTTGCAGATATCGCTGCTGAAAAAAGAATTATTTTTAAATATTTTAAAGAAGAAAATATAGGTGTCATCAATGGTGATCAGCCAATGTTATCTTCTATTGGTTATGCTCACCCTGTGATTCGTTTTGGCTGTAAAACAACGAATCAAATTCAGGCGCGCAAGGTGCGCATCAATGAATCATCCATAGATTTTGTACTTAAAATATATCATAAAAAGTATTCAATACGTATGCAGGGTACACATATAGGCGTAGTCTTTAATGCTATTGCCGCCGCTTGTGTTGCGCGCTTGCTTGGTATTCATGATGATGTTATTCTAAAAGGGATACAGCAGCAGATTGTTGTCCCTGGTCGGTTTGAATGTAAAAAACTAACAACCGGCAAAGGCTCCTTGATTGATGATTGCTACAATGCAAGTCCAGAAAGTGTCAAGGCAGCATTATTAGCATTTGAAAAAATAGAAACGCAGGCAAAGAAAATTTTAGTGTTTGGTGATATGTTAGAGTTGGGCGTCGATAGTGCCTTTTGGCATCGTCAAATTGGTCGTTTTTTACGAAAAGCACCATCCGTCCATACCGTCATTCTTGTTGGTAGTTTGGTGAAATGGGTAAGTAAAACCCTACCTGTGGGTATTAAGGTTGAGCTCGTTGCAACATGGCAAGAAGCAGTAGAATTACTCAAAAAACTTGTTGCACAAGAGTCTTTGCTTCTTGTTAAAGGTTCTACGGCTGGCTATACCAACGGTTTGGTTCATCTTGTGCGTCATTTTACCGCGAATCCTCAAAATGGTCAGGACATTCAGCTTATTGCAGCTACTGCCATGAAAGATGATATTTTGCATACCAAAAAGAAAGAGAGGACCCTTTCCTAATGTCAGAAGCTCCAGCGATCTATCATAAGCCTGTTCTTGTGCATGAGGTCATACACTATCTGTCGCCGCAACCACATAAGGTTTATGTTGATGTAACGTTTGGAGGGGGGGGGGCACACACGAGCTATTCTTGAGGCGGAACCAACATGTTCTGTTATTGCTATTGATTGGGATAAGCGCGCCCTAGAAATGAATGGCGCGCCCTTACAAGAAGAGTTCCCTGGTAGGTTGACGTTGTTATGGGGTAATTTTTCACTTATTTTATTTTTGTTAAAAAAGGCCAACATTCAACACGTTGATGGTATTTTGGCTGATTTTGGCACATCGCAATATCAAATAAAGGAATCTGCGGGGTTTTCTTTATACCGCAATACACCGCTTGATATGCGTATGTCGCCCGCGCATCAAAAGGTGACTGCGGCGGAAATTGTTAATAAGGGAACCGAACAGAAGCTATTAGAGATTTTTTGGACATACGGCGAAGAGCGCTATGCAAAAAATATTGTTGCCGAAATTATAAAAAAGCGCCAACAAAAATATATAAAAACAACCGGTGACCTTGTAGATGTTGTGGAATCCACAATTCCAAATTATAGGCCAGGCAAAACAAAAACCCATCCTGCCACAAAAATTTTTCAGGCCCTGAGGATTTATGTTAATAATGAATTGGGTAATATAACGTCATTGCTCAAAGCATCTATGTCATTGCTCAATAATGAAGGACGCTTAGTTTGTATTAGCTTTCATTCCCTAGAGGATCGCTTGGTTAAGCAATTTTTTAAAGATAACACCGCTCCGTATTGCAACCCCGGCTTTGAGCTTCTTGCGCGTGATCTTGTTAAGGCGAGCGAAGAAGAGCTTGTGCAAAACCCATCATCTCGTTCCGCTTGCTTAAGAGCGGCTCGATTAATAAAAAGATGATAAGTATATGCTAATTAATTTCTATCGGATGGCCTTCAGAGCTTGGGCATGCCGCAGAATGCCTCTGGCGCCATCCTGAATCGCATATATATTCTACGCCTGTATGTTCACTGGTACATACGGTTCCCAGACAATCTTGATGCGCGCATGTATGCGCCCAATCCTCACAAAGAGTAGGTTTTGCTCTGCATTCACTAGCTTTGCTATTGATGGTGTTGCATGCGAATGCTACCAGTAGCAAAATATAGGATATTTTTTGAATTTTCATGACAATCTCCTTTTTTAGGTTCATTCTCAATGATAGCAAATTGTTTTATCTATTTGCAATAATTTTATCGATAGCAATCTATGCCTTTGGTTCTTATGGGATACGCTCTTTTTATAGGTTTGTTGCTTGGATTTTATCTCTTATATATGTTTTCAATTTTTCATTTGACAAACCCCTTTGATACAGTAAACTAAAACTCAGTCTTATTGTGTATATGGTTTGCTTATTTATTCAATAACCCCTTTAGGGAAGCAACTAAGATGAAAATAACAGAGGTAAGAGTATTTCCTGTAGAAGGCGGCGGTCGTTTAAAAGCGTATGCAACGTTGGTTTTTGATAATGCATTTATCGTGCGTGATTTAAAGATTATTTTAGGCGACTCTGGTTTATTTGTTTCGATGCCATCCCGACGCAGGAAAGATGGTACGTTTAGAGATATTGTTCATCCATTGAACTCCGACATGCGCACTGAACTTGAACAACAAGTGGTTGGAGAGTATAATAAAATAGCTGAGCAATAGATCGCTGCGCCAAAAGTAATGAAAGCATTTTGATAGACTTAACGATCTTTGGGGCGTAGCCAAGTGGTAAGGCACCGGTTTTTGGTACCGGCATTTCGTAGGTTCGAATCCTGCCGCCCCAGCCATTTTCTTCAACCGTAACGGTTTTTTCATGAACAATGATGTTGTATATATTTTTCATCATGTGGGAATTCCAACCGTAGAAAAACGCCCGGTGAGCGATACAGCGCCATGTACAAAATGTACACATCTGGTGGAGAAAATCCGCAGTTTCGTGTTGAAAATCATCGATTCGAAGATGATAGTCCGCTTCATCCATTAATTAAAACAAGAACTCATGTTGCTTTTAAGGTGGATGACATTCATAGAGCTATAAAAAATAAACAGGTAATTTTGGGTCCTTATTTCCCCTTTGAGCGCTTTTGTGTCGCTATTATTGATCATAATGGAACGCCCATAGAATTTATTCAAACGGATTTAAGTGAGGATGAAATCTGGGGTGTGCTGCCTACAAAATCCTTTCTATATCCAGAATGAGTCTTAGACAATATCGTGCAGTATTCCATCAATTATAGATTCTTTTTTTTGTGTAGACATTTCTTTGTGTAAGAGTTTAGAATAAAAATATCTCTCCGGTGATGAAGGGTGTGCGGACAATTCTGCCAACAGAGAATCCTCTGAATTAAGATTAAAATCCTCAATTAACTCTTGCAAGGCAGAAAGCATATCCGTTGTTGATGCGCCTTGGCTATGCATGCGTTTGATAGCTTCTTCAATTTTTTGGCTGTCTGGGGTTTTAAATGAGTGTGCTGTTGCTTGTGCGCATTCAAGATCAGAAAGCATTGCAAGAATATCGGCTCGCTTTTCTTGAAATATTTTTATTTTCATTGCTTGAGAGTAGGCCAATTCTCTTTTTTCTTCTGAAGAAATCTGTAGACAGATATTTATACGAGTAGCATTATTCAAATCATCATCATGTACTATATGCTGAAGTTCATGCAAAATAATTGCTTTTGCACGTGCGCTGAGCTCGGTATCATTGTTATCATGAACTAAAGACTCTTTTAAGAAGATTGTTGATCCACTTGCTTGTCCATGTGAATCGATTGCGGTATTTGTAACAATCATTACATTAATGTTGTTAATGTTAATAGAACATTCTTGAAGCAAATCTATAACTTTTGCTTTCATGGTACTCGGTACGTTGTATTGCGATTGTTCATCATCAATTTCTTTCCATAGTGCCGATTGCCCTTCAAAATAATCTTTTTTAAGTTGATCAAAAATAGATTGATCTGTTTTTGTACATTCAAAAAAAATTTGATGCAAAGATTTTTCTTCTTCGGCTAAAATTTTTATGTATGCTGTGGCTATAGTCCTCCACGCTTTTTTTTGAATATTGGCATAATATGCTTCTTTTTCTTTTTGATACGTTAGCATAGAAACGCTATTGCTTTTCTTAACTACATTACTTAATTTTTGTTGAATTTTTCTGAAAAAGGCTGAAGTACGCTTGGCTATTTTCACAAAATCTCCATGTGTGTAATGTCAAACCGAGCTAGCTATCCTGATAAAAACCGTTTATTCTTACTTTACGTAAAGATAAAAAATAATAATGCATTTGTCAAACCGCAATTATTCTACACTAAAAAAATTAATACCGGTCAATTGATAATTATGCCTGTTTACCATAGAAATATTGGGATTGTTGATGAAAACTTTATATCTAGCCTCTACGTCCGCCTCTCGGCGTCAATTGCTCCAAGAAGCAAAAATTCCATTCATTTTAGCTGGCCAATCAGCAGATGAAACTAGCTGTGATTGGAATTTGCCATTGCAACAACTTGTTGAATCTATAGCGTTACAAAAAATTGAGCATGCTTTATTGCCAGAGGGCAATGAGAATGATATCGGCTTTGTTGTGGCTGCAGACACATTGGGTACTGATACCCAGGGCGTCATCGCTGGTAAACCGCTCGATAAACATGATGCTATGGCAAAAATAATCTCCTATCGCACAGGAGCTACTACGGGCACGGCGTTCTGCATCGATAGACGCCGATGGCAAGAAGGGCAGTGGCATGTTGAGCAACGGATTATTGGTTATGCTCAAGCTACCTATATTTTTGATGTGCCAGATGCTTGGTTAGAATGGTACTTGCAACAAGTGCCCTATATGCACGTAAGCGGTGCGGTTGCTATTGAGGGCGTTGGTGCGCAGTTTCTTAAAGAATTGCGAGGCTCGTATACTGCGGTGGTAGGGCTGCCTGTGTATGAGGTTAGGCAAGCACTTAAAGATTTGGGTTTTTTTGAATAATATAGCAAAATTGACTAAGCCTTACACTAAGACCGGTCATCTTGCCTGTCCGCTGTAGCAATTTGGCGAAGGCTGGAAGCGAGGCCGAAATGCCGAGTCGAATGGATAAGTCTTTTTTAAAATAAATTTTTTATCGGATTGTCCTTCGACTCGATCTGGGATCTCGCTCAGGATGACCGATTGATAATGTGTAAGGCCCGTTAAAATGGGCCTTTTTTTAATTTGCGTTTTCAGTAGAGTTTGGCTTCCAGCGTTTAAGGAGCTCCTTTAAAAACAACTCTTTAACGTTCTGTTCCGGTTTGCGCTCTATTTTATTTGTCGCTGCGGTTGCGCATGATTGAATGGTTGTATAATCGCATGCAGAACTATCAACATGGTTTATCGCTGGCAGTATATTCTTTTGAATAATATGCGAGACGTCATGTTCGTTCGTTATTTCGATCATTAAAAGTTCCATTAAACTAAAAAAATCAATGACGCTATTCTGGAGATCTTCCTGCGAATAGGCGAACTGTTCTTTTTTTTCTTTTCGTATTCTACTGCCTTTTGCAAGTGCATGAGCGATAACTTTTTTTAAGCTATCCGCTTCATGTTCGACTATCCATTCCATCAATTGAACAAGTTCTTGAGAGAGAACAAATTGGTCACTTGGTTGATCGAATTCGTGATTATCCACATTGCCCCTTCCATGGTAAAATTTTTAATTTAATACACCATTTACTCATACATACTCCTTCATTGGATAGGAGGTAAATGAATTGATGGTGTAGAGAAAATAATGAGCTTATTGATTGTTGTTTGGCAATTCTATTCTTCTTCGTAATCAATTTCCCATACCGTATCATCATCTTTTTCTGTGCCCCCTGTAGGGTTTTCTTTTCTTTGCTCGAGCTGAACGTTTTGTGCGGCTTTAATATGCATCAATTTGTTAGCATTTCGTTTAATAAGCTGTTTAGACACTTCTTCTTGTTTGGTTAATTCGTCTTCAGTTTCTTTAAACGCCTTGTTCATCTCGTTCTGTAATTTTTTGATCTGCTTTTTAAGCTTCAAGATCATTTCAACGCCTGCCAAATTAATACCAAGTTCATGTGTTAAGAAAATTATTTCTTCCAAACGATTTACATCTTCTTCAGAAAATAATCGCGTATTGCCATCAGAACGTTTTGGTGTGATTAATCCCTCTTTTTCGTACAAACGTACGGTTTGTGGATGCACAGAAAACATTTCCGCTACGGCAGATATAGAAAAAAAACCTTTTCTTCTTTTCATTTAAAACCCGTCCAGTAAAGGGAAGCATTGACTTTTAAAGTATACCACAGTCTCGGCTTTTCCTAAATTTAATGTATAAAAAATATATCCTTTTTGTATCCATAGTAATCTTATAGAGAATCGTCAAGAGAAAAATAGTGGTACCTCTTAATTTGTATATTCAAATTGTATTATATTATTTATGCGTAGAATTTGTAGATTGTGGTTACTTTTGTATACTTAAAAGAAATTATGCCAATGTGTATTGGTGGGAAAAGCGTATGCGTTGTATAAAATTTTCTATCATTTTTTTAAGCTATTACAGTTGCTATGTACAAGCGGCGCCCCTGCATGAAGAGCGTTTGTATAAACGTGAAGAAAAATTTTCTGAAGGTGTTTTTTTGTATAAAGAATCAGTCATTAATGGGCTTAAGAAAGAGCAGTGGTTGATTGATAATAAGCCGGTAGATCAAGACTATTTTGATAAACAACGCTTGGCAGCACAACAGCAGGAACTTGCTGAGCAGCAAGAGCGGGAGCGTGCTGCTCAGGTGGCCCTCGAGGCTAAAAAAAATCAGCTTCAGATGAAAGCCTATAAAAAAATTTTTGGAGCGTCATACGCAACCGTAGAGGCCTTGTTGGAGAAGTTGCAAAAATATAAATTAGCACCATTTGCTCAATTTTGCCCAAAGACCTTTGCATCAGCGCAAGATTTAGAGCAATTCAGTAAAATTATTATGCCAGAACTTGGTAAGTTACTCACCAAAGAGAGTGGCGTTATTGAGTTGCATGAGTTTGCTACCATCACAAACCGGTTGCAAATGTATGAAGAGCGGCTGCAGCAGTTTTTTATAGACACGGTAGAAAACGCTATTAATCGTTGTGATGATACTAAATTGCTTAAAAAACTCATTGAAGTTATTGAATCGTACAATGCAATAACTTAATAATTGCCGGGTGATTTTACTCGCGTCCCATCACTTCAACAGAAGATTCAGATCGTCGCTCTTCTTCTAATTGCCCAGGTGTCATATCCCCGCTTGATGTTTTAGCTCGTTGCTCAGCTGCTATTTTTTCTAATGCTTGAGCGGTGGATGTTTTTTCACCAAGTTTATTGAGCGCGTATATATCATTGCTGCTACCACTCTTAACAGTTGAAATTGCATCTGACAATGATTTACCTTCATTTGCTATATCAATTTTTGATTCTTCAAAATTGTTTTTTATTTTTTCTTGGGTATCTGCGATACTTATTTGAATGCCGCTGATTTTTCTTGTTAAACCACGCAATATCGGAAATTTTTCACCCAGATTATAGATCGCTTTGCTTAATCCGCTTGCGTCGCGATACTGCTCTAACGCGTTTCTTAAATCTACCAAAGGTCCTTCAATGACATTAATTTGTCTTCCTATTCCGTATTTGATACCTGAACTTGTAGCGGGTTCTTTGGCGAGTTTTGCAAGATTGTCGTTGGCCCTTCCGGGAATACTTATATCTTTTGCTTGTAACTGATCGGTTAATTGCTTAACCTCATTTGCTGAAGTTTGAATGGTCTGTACTCGATCGATGAATCTAATGAGGTCAGCTCTTTCTTCATTAGTTAATTGATCTTCTGGCCTCAGTTTATCAGGATCGGTCGTTGTTAATTTTTGTATTTTGTTTAATGCATTTTTGTATGTATCTGAATCCAATCTACCAAAATTATCAATAGCGGCATCATACTTAGACACTGCCTCTTGTAATGCATTTGGTGCTGCGACAGGAGCAGGAGACACTTTTTTGAATACATCTGCAGAGGCCTGTACGCGACGCGCTCTGGCACTAACTGCACTAGCGTCTTCTGATGCGTTTACGTAAAATGTTATTGATATCAATACTGTCAAAAACGATATGCTTATTATTTTCATAGAAAACCCCATTTTTTCTCATTTTTTTCATTTTAGTAAAAAATGGGGTTTAAAAGCAAGATTTTATACGTTAAAGCGAACGTTTATAATATCGCCATCTCGCACAAGATAATCCTGACCCTCGGTACGCAATTTGCCAGCCTCTTTGAGTTTGTTGGTGTTGCCATGGGTAAACAGATCTTGGCAATTAAATACTTCGGCACAGATAAAGCCACGTTCTAAATCAGAATGTATTTCCCCGGCAGCTTGGCGAATGGTAATGCCTTTTTTAATAGGCCACGCGTGAATTTCTTGCGGTCCACAGGTAAAGAAGGTAATAAGACCAAGATTGCTATAGGTTTGTTCAATAATGGCATCTAAGCCTCGTTCCTTTAAGCCCAGCAGGGACATCATCTCGGCAGCCTCTTCATCACTCAATTGTGACAGTTCCCATTCCGCGCGGGCACTTACCGGAATAACGCGGTCATTGCCAAAATGCTGAACGAGCTTTTGGTAATGCTGATTGGTTTGATATTGTTCCATGTCCGCTTCGGCCATGTTTGCAATAATTAAGAAATTTTTTGCGCTCAGCAATGAGATTGTTTTAACCGGGCTATTGTTAAGGAGGGTGCGCACTTCTTGTAGTTGCATGGTATCGAGCGCTTTACGCAATTTCTCAAGCAATTCCAACTCGTCTGCATTTTCTTTTTTCTTCACGGGGTCATTTGCCGCAGCCTTGGTAAGTTTTGCAACTTTTTCAATACGCTTGGTGACCGATTCTAAATCTTTGAGCACAAGCTCAGCAACAATAATTTCATAATCTTGGAGCGGGTCAACTTCATTTGAGGTGTGAATAATATCAGAGTCTTCAAAGCAGCGCACAACGTGTAAAATCAGATCAACCTCAGCAATATGGCTTAAGAATTGGTTGCCCAAACCCTCACCTGAAGCTGCGCCTTTTACTAAACCGGCAATATCAACAAAGGTTACCGTAGCGGGAATGATTTTTTTAGAATCAAAGGCCGTTTTTAATTTCTGTAAGCGCACATCAGGCACAAACGTGATTGCTACATGCGGGTCAATGGTACAGAAAGGGTAGTTTTCTGCGGGCACGCTTGATTTGGTTAACGCGTTAAATAAGGTAGATTTACCAACATTGGGTAGGCCAACAAGGCCAGCTTTAATACTCATATAATCTCACTTGCTAAATATTAATATTGTTCAGTGTATAACAACTGCAATGAAATGATAAGTCTCATTGTAAACACAGCCTTTCCATCCCGTCAGGTTCAAACGGTAAATTTTAATATGCAGTAAACCTATAAAATGAAATATATATTGCACTTCGTGCATTATATAATTACAATTAGAAAATAATAACCTTTCGTAAAAACAGGGAGATTGATATGAAAAGGCAAATCTTTATTTTACTTTTAGCTTTGGGGCTTGGCCTTCAGGCGCATGCTACCAATTTTGGTAATATTTGGTGCCAAAAGTTTGATTCAAATGGTAACTATGCCTATGGTACTGGTGGAGAAACCCGTAATAATGGGACAACGTTTGATTGTATGCAATACGGGACTACGGATGAGGGGACGTGGTGTGCGTGCCAACAAACAATGTGTTTTGGATCCAGCAATGCAAACTACTCATATAATGGCAATCAGGTTACGGGTTTTGGAAATACAAATAATCCAACATCTGTAGACATGGCTTGTCGTGAGTATTGTCAAAAAGTACCAAGTCCAATGTCATTTGGTGCGGAGCAATGCTTAAGCCAGGGTATTGTGCATTATTAATAGAAAAAATAAGGGAGCGGGAAAAAAACCGCTCCCTTATAGCTTATACCGCGTCAGTATCAATAGGTCCTTGGTCATTGTGGTCAGAACCGTTTTCTGCTTCTGGCGCAGCGCCTTCTTGTCCTTGGCTTTGCTTATACAAAATCTCAGCAACTTTATGCGAAGCCTGGATTAATTCGTCGGTTGCTTTTTGCAGCGTATCCGCGTCAGCATTTTGATCGGCCAATGTCTGCTTAGCTTTTTCCAGAGCGTCCTGTGTCGCCTTGACATCAGCTTCGCCTAATTTATCTTTGTTTTCATTGAGTGTTTTTTCAATATCAAAAATAAGACCATCTAAGCGATTTTTCTTTTCGATGCGTTCACGGTTGCGTTTATCTTCGGTCTCATGCTCTTTAGCATCCTTGACCATCTGTTGAATTTCACTCTCAGATAGGCCGCTATTGCTTGTTATGGTAATGCGCTGTTCTTTGTTGGTACCCTTGTCTTTTGCCGATACATGCAAAATACCGTTAGCATCAATATCAAACGACACTTCAATCTGTGGAACGCCGCGCGGTGCAGCAGGAATGCCATCTAGGCGGAACTGGCCAAGCATTTTGTTATCTTGTGCCATCTCGCGTTCACCTTGGAATACCCGAATGTCAACGGAGGTCTGGTTGTTTTCTGCTGTTGAGAATACCTGAGATTTGCGTGCTGGTATTGTGGTATTGCGCTCGATGAGCTTGGTCATAATGCCGCCCATGGTCTCAATACCAAGTGAAAGGGGGGTCACGTCAAGCAAAAGAACATCTCTGACTTCACCCGCCAATACAGCACCTTGAATCGCAGCACCAACAGCCACAACCTCGTCAGGGTTTACTGATTTATTGGGTTCTTGTTTAAAGAATTCTTTTACAAGCTGCTGTACTTTAGGGATACGGGTTGATCCGCCGACTAAAATAACTTCATCAATCTGTTCTGGTGACAACTTAGCGTCAGCCAATGCTTTTTTGCATGGTTCTAAAAGGCGTTTGAAGACATCTGCGCAGAGTGATTCAAACTTAGCGCGTGATAATTTCATTTGTAGATGCTTGGGGCCAGATGCATCTGCGGTGATATAAGGAAGATTTATCTCTGCTTCTTCTACAGAAGAGAGCTCGATTTTTGCTTTTTCAGCAGCTTCTTTTAATCGTTGCAGTGCCATTTTGTCTTTGCGTAAGTCAATGCCTTGATCCTTTTTAAATTCTTCGATCATATAATTGATAATGATCTGATCAATGTCATCGCCACCCAAGTGCGTATCACCATTGGTTGATTTTACTTCTATAACACCGTCATGCACATCCAAAACAGAAATATCAAAGGTGCCACCACCAAAATCAAAAACCGCAATAGTACCAGACTTTTTCTTATCAACACCATAAGCAAGCGCCGCCGCTGTTGGTTCATTGATAATACGCTTAACATCTAAGCCCGCAATGCGACCAGCATCCTTGGTTGCCTGGCGTTGCGCATCGTTAAAATAGGCAGGAACGGTAATAACCGCTTCTGTTACTGTTTCACCAATATAATCTTCTGCGCATTGTTTTAAATAGCCAAGTACAGCTGCAGCAATTTCTTGCGGCGTGTATTCTTGCCCCTGTGCCTCTATGGCAACATCACCATTAGAGCGCTTAACCAATTTATAAGGCATGTTGACAACCTCTTGGCCAACCTCATCAAACTTGTGGCCAATAAATCGCTTAGCCGAATAAATAGTATTTTCTGGGTTGGTAATTGCCTGGCGTTTTGCCAAGGTACCAACCAACCGTTTACCATCTTTTGTAAATGCAACAATAGAAGGGGTTATGTAACTACCTTCTTTATTAGGAATAATTTTAGGAGCACCACCTTCGACAAAGGTTACCACGGAATTGGTAGTACCAAGGTCGATGCCTATAATTTTTTTTGCCATTGCGTCCTTTCTACTTGTTTTATCGCGCTAATTTGCGTATTATATTATAACCCCATATAAAATTATTTGTCAAATACACACTCACATTTCTTGAGTGAAACACACTAAAGTTTTACCCGGCAGAGAAACTTTCTCAATGTCGCATAACAGACTCGGAGCTGCGCAGATTCTATGAGGGCGCCGGCCATCGGGGGAAAAGAGCTGCAATTTGTCGCATAATAGCCTGGCTCCGCACTGCCAACCCGCCCATATCAAGAATAAAATTTAACAATTTCCTCGCGCCCCTTGCCAGCTTTCTCCCGCCCTTTTTTCTATGGAGAAAAAAAGAGAAGGGCGGTCGACGCTCGGGGCTAATGCTGCCCACCTTGCAGGGCTTTAAATCTAAAAAACAGGGTATTATCGTTTAAATAATCATTGCTATCTGTGTTTTTTATTGGTTACAATGAGAATGATGCTTAGATTTATAGGGAGGTTGTTATGAAGCGTTTATATATTCTGTTGCTTTTGACGATCACAAGCTTTACTTTGAAAAGCGATTTGTTTACCTGTCTGAAGTTAACTGGTCAAGATGATAATAATGTAAGTAATTGTGTGAAATTTCTAAAAAGCGCAACACAAGATCAATTGCAAGTGTTGGTAGATATCTGCCAAGCCAACAACAAGTTTTTTATGTGTACCCTCCTTTGTAATCTTTCTCGTTCACCGGAATTCTCTCAAGCGGTGAAAACGCGTGATCAAGTAGAAGCGCAAGTAATATTGCCAAAATTGCAAGCGACATGTAATATGTAATCACTCTATGCAACCACCAGGTTCAGATTATTTAGCAGGTCTTATAACATAAGGTTCACCACGCACTGTCCATTACAATGTACCAGCGTTGGCGCTGCTCCTGGCCAATGGGCGTGTGTCCGCGATCCATCGGCTTATTAAAACAGATCTTAAACATGGGTGGCTTTATAGCCACCCACTTACTATCTTACTTCTTTTTACCCGCCAGCTGCTTCTTAATATCTTCATGCTGTGTGATAAAATCTCTTGCCTGTTTTTCCAACAGCACAAATGTTTTTTGTTGTGACGGACTCCATTGATGTTGAATCTTTTGCTTAATTGGCGCACTTACTAATTGCTCTAATAAAACGCGCAGTGCGGTGTTTGTTGAGATTGCCGGGTCGGTTAAGGCCTGTATGGTCTTGCTGAACTTTTGTTTATCCGCTGGCGCAAGAGTCGCTGCATTGCTGCCAAATTCCCTTGCTAGGCGTGCCGGTTGCTGACTGAGCGCGCTATTGGCTTGCGTCAACCCTAAAAGCAGGGTATTGATATCAATTGGCCCGCGCGTTGGTGTAACAATTTTGGTAAGCAGAGTATTGGCATTTGCTGGGATGTTTGCTTTTTGCAAAGCCGCATCAAGGTCCTGGAGTATTTTTTCCAATTCCTTTAATTTTTTTTCTGCCGCTGCGAATTTGTTAACGGGCTTTTTGCCCTTCTTCTTTTCCTCTGGCTTTTTTTCTTTACCCTTTTCGTCTTTTTTTTCTTTCTTCTTTTCTTTTTTATCATCAGGTTTTTTAGGGGAGCCTTTACCGCCTTTGCCTTTGGCTTTGCCATCATTGCCTTTGGCGGATTTTATCGATGACGGTTCATTTTCTTCAGCAGGCTGGGCCGTTGGTGGCAAGGGCGGTAGATAATCGGGGAACTTTTTCATTGGCGGCGCCGGACGCGGTGCTGGTGCCGGCGGAACATATATGCCGGACGTGGTAGCGGGAGTTGCTACCGGTTTAGCCATCTTTGCTTCTTCTTTTTTTAATTCTTGTGGTGCATATTTTTGCAGCAGGCGCTTCATGCCCCACGTGAGTTGATTTTCTTCAAGATAGCTCTGGACAACATCAAGAATGGTAAGCAATGCCTTATTGGTAGCTTGTGTGGTTTTTGCAGATTGCTCTTCGCCAAACACAATCGTTAAGCCACCGGTATTGGAAGTTTGTAGTTCTTGTTCAGCATGTATGAGTGGTTTGCGCAATGTCTCTAGCTGCCCCTTAAGAAGTTTAAATTCATCTGTTAGAAGGGGTTTGATAAGTTCATCATTATGCGCAATAATCTGCATAAAAGAACGGGCCTGCAGTAATGGCTCTTTTATTAAGAACCACTCTTGTTCAATATGAGCATCAGTAGAAACCCGTGGCATTGCTTCTGTCTTTGTTATTATATTATTGATGGCATGTATCATTTCATTAAGCAGGGTGCGCACGCCAGCAAGCTGTTCAAGATCTACTGCGGGCAATGTTTCTTTTGGCTCAGGCTTTTCTGGCTCTTTAGGAAGTTCTGCTTCAGCAACAGGGGCGAGCGGTGGCAATTGGTTTGGATCAATGCCAAGAGCTTCTCCAAGTTCGCGTTCGGCATCCATTGCTTGGCGCTCAAGCTCTTCTAAGTATGCCTGCTGTGCGGCTTCATCGCCTGCAAGAGATTCATACTCTTGTATCATACGCTCAGCCTCTTCAAAGACAGCGTTCTTTTCTTCTTCGCTCAGATTGCTTAAGAGCATTTGGGTGAAATCATCAACGGGTATTGTTGGCTGTGCGCCAGGAACTGGGGCGGCACTTAAGTAGCCCGGCACTGGTGCTGCCGCAGCATACAGGTATTGAGAATATAAAGATAGGCTGAATATTATCAACCAAAATCGATGCAAGCTATTCATTTGATTCCTCTCTCTTTCGTGCTATCTTACTAAAAAATCTAATGGATGTAGCTATGAAACCATGTATTTATTCACAGTGTAGCGGTTTTTTGCTTATTGAGCTACTGCTTGCTCTTATGGTTTTTTCCATATTTATTGTCTCTCTTTGGCTTTTCATTGTTTCAATGGCAGAACAGCAGGCAAACGCTTCTCTTTATAGAAAGGGGCTATTGATTGCAAGGTCTACCTTGGCACAGCGGCAAGCTGGTCTGTTGCCCCCATCCGGCTCCAAAGATACCGACCGCATGCGCTGCACCTGGCGATTAGAGCAGGTAATAGCAGAAGCGAGGGGTGCATCCCTACAGCAGGTAACCATTTCGCGCTGTACGGTTATGGTTACCTGGTCTGATGGCGCCGGTGTTGCGCGAGCGGTAACGCTGCAAGGAGGTGGCTAGTGCGTGTGGTAAAAAGAGGTAGTCTTCTTATTGAGTTTTTGCTCTATATAGCTCTTTGTAACATTCTTTTTATTGCGCTCTTTCAATTGGTGAGCAAGTTCCATGGTTATCATTATAAACTTGGTCTTTCGTTATATGAAAATTCTGCGTATTGGCGCGCGCTCGATCTTTTTATTGCCGAACTTGAGGCCGCTCCGGCCGATATCAACCAGTGGCATTTTTTTGACCCACAAGGGGGATGTGTCTGGTTAAAAAATGGTGTCTCTGTTGGCTGGCTCTATAAAGACATGGCTCTTTACCGGCAAGAGGGGCCATTTAATGCCGACTTACAACAATGGGGACGAAAGAGCGTGAGCCTTGTCGCGCATAACATTGAACGCTTTACACTAGAGCGGCATGACGCAGATGGTAGTGTACGTTTTTATCGTCTAAAGCTAAAAAGTAAACATTCATTGCCCGTGGAGGTATTTATTAAGCCGATGAACGGTCACTATGCATAAACGCGGCTCTGCACTCCTCATAATAATTATTATTGTAAGCGCTCTATTTTCGCTCGCCATTATAACCTGGCGCGCCATTGCATTTCAGTGGGATATTATACATTGTTGTTATAGGCGTGCGCAAAAAGAAGAAGAGTGTAAGATGCTCTTTGCTTATGCGGTTTTGTTATTTAAACAAAACCAAACCGCTCTACAAAAAACCTTAAAAAGGGGGTCGCTCTCTATTGCTCTTGATTGGCCGCAATCGGCCGGCAGAACAGCCGCCTACGTTCTTACGTATGCAGCCAACGGCGACACTTCCATTAAACTCAGCGTCATGCCTTCTGATGCCAAGAGTGCATTAGGGGCAGGGGGACTTCTCTCTTTTGACAACAACAACAGGTGTATAGTACGAGGCTTTGCCTTTAATGCGTAACAAGATCTCCTGCGCACTCACCATAGGCTCAGCCCTTTTGTATACGCTCGCACTCCATTGGCCGCACTATTGCTGGTGGCTGATGTTGTTTTATTTAATGCCGCTGTATTACGGTGCGCTTATGCAGTACCAATTTAATGTTGTTATGGGATTTGCCTGGGGCTGTATCGCATTTGGTGTGCATTTTGGTGGTCTATACCCAACCTTTGCAATATTGTCGTATAACTGTATTGGAATATTTCTCATTTTATTACTTTTTCTTTACTTCTCGTTGTGGTCGGCGCTTTGGTTTTGGTTAGCAAGCTTTTTGGGAAGCGTCTTAAGGGGACGGTTGCTTGCCTGGTCTGTGGCAACGTTGGTTTTTATATTATTGTTAGATAAGGTGGCTCTTTTTTGGGTGCCACCTGGGTGTGGCTATGGCTTATTGCACCCAGCCCTAGCTCTTGGGGGTATTGGCGGGACATTCTTTTCAAACGATATGCTGTTGTTTCTACTCATTATTATTGCAATAATTGGCGCCGCGTTATTGCACGCGGTTAAGTTACGCTATTGTCTGATAATATTTTTAGCGCTTACTTTTATGATAGAAGAAAAATTCCAAAATTTTCCAAAAAGGGAGGCTCCTTTTATATATTTAGATGCCGGCAGTAAGAAGAGCCTGTTCGATTGTGCACAAGAAATTGCAATAATAATACAGCGGGGCATGCAGCGGCATCCGACAACGAATATTGTTGTGCTGCCCGAGGGAGCATTTGCATACCCGCTCAATGAACTACCATTTGTGGCTGCCTGGTGGATAAAACCAGAAAGCAACAAGCATCTTTTTATTGGTGCGCACCGCAAAGAGAACGGCGCTCTCTATAATAGTATGTATCATATTTACAACGGGGCAATTGTGGATTGGTATGATAAGCGCTGCTTGGTGCCCGTTGCAGAATATGTACCAACATGGCTTGCCTGGTTGCCAGGTATTCGCGCAATATTTTTAGAGGGCTTTAACGATTTTAGTTGTGGCGCTCAAGAAAAAGTTTTTGTCGTTGATGATGTTCGGTATCAACCCATTATATGCTCTGAGCTGTTTTTAAACTTAGCTGAGGTGCCAAAAGGGGTTGTGCCGCTTTTTATTATGAATAATAGCTGGTTTTATGGGTATTTTAAGGAACTTTTGAACAGGTTTGTGAACCTGAAGGCAACCTGCAGTTGATTGAAAATTTATTGATTGCTTATTGTTAAAATTGTTACAATGTGAATAATGTTGAGAGTTTAATACTTAAATAGGTGATTGAATATGGAAAAGAATATAATTATCATAATTGCATTGTTGTTCACATGGGGCGCAAGTAACATTTTTGCTGCTAGTTGTCCTCAGGGAACTATAGCATATTCTACAGGGGGAGGCGGAACGGTATGTTTGCCTCGGGGTATAACCTGTCCTCCTGGAGCTTCATTTAATCCTAACGATGTCTTATGTGAGGCTGCTCCCTCGTGTCCGGACGGATTATCTCTTGATCAAAATACATCACAATGCACAACCGGCTTGCGCGACTCTTTTGGAAGGTTCACTCGACCATCTTGCCCTGCAGGATCCACAATGCAAATGGAGCATGGTCGCTTCTGGCGATGTACGTCACCAGTGCAATGTCCAGCTGGTACATCATATGGAGCCAATGGGCGGCGATGGATCTGTTCGGGAGCGGCAAACGGGGTATCAGCTTAAAGCTTGCTTGCGACGGGATGGAAGAGGCTTGAACTTTGGCAAGATAGAATAAATTATCACCAACATTTTGAATACTAAATGGTTTTAATGTGAGAGGTTGTTATGAATTTTAGAGTATTTTTATTTGCATTGATGATGGTTGGATTAATATCAAAAGACGTGGCTGCTGCTTGGTATGTTGTGGCTGGAAGACATGGTTTGTCATCATGCGAGTCTATAACGCGCAGTCCTATCCCATACTATATGCAAAGAAACATCCAGAGTGGTCCTTATAATGACAGTACATGCTCTTTCCCAACCTTTTATAACACAGTCAGTTCCGGTGGCTGGGGTTGTAAAAACTTCCAAAATAAAGACCAGTTCAATGCTATGCCTAAAATTACATCGGCAGCGCAGTATGAGCAATCGGTGGGATCACCAACTAGTATAGTGAGTGGTCCTTATTTAGATAGCGCATGTCAATATCAACGCCAGGATGGATTCGCTCCATTTGTAGAAGCGCCCCAAGAAGGATAATATACTTTTTCATTAACATCTTTTGCTTTTGCTTTATACTAAAGGATAGATTTTAATCTATTTTTAGTAGGTGATATATGAAAGTAAAGGTCTTTCTTTTAAAAGATGTTGAAAAGGTTGGTCTTGCTGGCGAGATTATCGAGGCTGCCGATGGGTATGCACAAAATTATCTGTTGCGCAATAAGCTTGGTGTTATTGTAACAAAAGCAAATGAAGCATCGCTCAAGCATAAAGTAAAAGTTGTTGAGCATAGAAAAGAAGTTATTGCAACAAAAACTTCTATGTTGGCAGAAAAAATAAAATCGCTCTCTATTTCTATCAAATGCAAAGTGCATGATGATGATAAACTATATGGCTCTATTGGCGCTGCCGATATTGTAGAGCTGCTTAATGCCCAGGGGGTTAAGGTTGCTAAAAATCAGGTTGTTCTTGATAAGGCCATTAAAAGCAAGGGCACCCATGAGGTTAAAATTAAATTATCTAACCAATTGCAACCGGTGTTTAAGCTTAAAATTCAGCCCGAATAGATTGCAGCATGTATAATAACTTCTCGCGTAATGCCCCCCAGAAGCCATCACCAGAATTGCTGTTAGGCAAACAATTACCTGCCAATGTCGAAGCTGAAAAGTCGGTATTGGGAGCAATATTATTAAATGATAAATGCTTAGCGCAGGTGCATGAGCTTCTGGTACCAACGGATTTTTATGTTCCAGCGCATACATTTGTGTATGAAGCAATTCTTGAATTGGCGCAACAATCAAAGCGCATTGATCTGCTTACACTCCAGGATGTTCTTGAAAAGCGTCAAAAATTAGAGGCGGTTGGCGGGTTGGTTTATCTAATATCGCTACAAGAAGATATTCCCGCCATGGGGCTTGTTGAGCAGCATGCAACTATTATAAAAGAAAAAGCGGTGTTGCGCGCCCTCATTGGTTCTGCCACCGATATTATTACCAACTGTTTTGCCCAAAACAATAAGGATATTGATGCGGTACTCGATAACGCAGAAAAGGTAATATTCCAGATCGCCAATAAACGGTCAGCGCATGATTTTGTGCAGCTTGATATTTGGCTTAAAAAAACATTTCAGCATTTATCAGAAATAAAAAGTAACCGTAAGGGTGTCACTGGCATTCCAACGCAATTTACCAAGCTTGATGAAATGACCTCCGGTTTGCAAAAGGGTGATCTTATTGTATTGGCGGCTCGTCCCTCTATGGGCAAAACCTCCTTCGCGCTTAATATTGCTATAAATACTGCACAGCAGGGGTATTCGGTTGGTTTTTTCTCACTAGAGATGTCAGCAGAGCAGCTTACTCTACGTTTATTATCAACAGAGTCCGGCATTGCGCATCACAATATTCGCAATGCCACCATCACCTCCGATGAGTGGATTGAGCTGACCAATGTAGCGGCACAACTTGCTGAGGTTAAGCTGTTTATTGATGATACGGCCGCGCTTGGGATTATGGATTTGCGCACGCGCGCCAGAAAGCTTAAGACCGATCACAATGTGCAAATTTTATTTGTAGATTATTTACAGATGCTCCATTCCACAAAAAAACATGAAAACCGGCATCAAGAAGTTTCGGAAATATCACGCTCTCTCAAGGCCTTGGCCAAAGAGATAGGGGTTCCCATTGTGGCGCTTTCACAACTTTCGCGTGCTGTAGATAGCCGTGTAGACAAAAGACCCATGCTCTCTGATTTACGAGAATCGGGTGCGATTGAGCAGGATGCGGATCTTATTATGTTTTTATATCGAGATATTGTGTATAACCAAGACACAGAAAATCCCAATGGTGCGGAGGTTATTATAGGCAAGCAGCGTAATGGCCCCACCGGCACTGTTAACATGCATTTCGTCCGCGAACTAACAAAATTTGAAGATGGTGATAACGATTAATTAAGAAGGATTATCTATGCACTCGCTACGGCACCCGTTTCTTTTTTTGGCTATATTCTGTTTGGCAATTAACACTTGCTCGCAAGCAGCATTAAAGAATAAATCTTTTTTTACTTTTATCAGTCAATACATAAAGAACCCAACCAGGGTTGGCGCAATTGCAGAATCTTCACCGTTCGTTGCAAAGAAAATAGTAACCCCTCTTAAAAAAGATTTAAGCAAGCAGTCGCGCTGTATTTGTGAAATTGGCGCTGGTATGGGGGCTCTCACAGAGCGTATTGTCAAGGAACTGCGCGAAGGGGATGTTCTTGATGTTGTTGAGCTTGATCCTGCTTATGTTGAGGTTTTGCGCAAAAAGTTTAACAACAATCCACAGGTTCGCATCCATCAGGCTGATATTCTTACCTGGCAGGCGCCGTGTAAGCAATATGATTTTATTATTGCTTCATTACCAATGCTGGTTATGGAAACTGCTTTTGTACAAGAGCTGCTGAAAAAATACAAAGAACTTATTAAGCCGGGTGGAACGCTCTCGTATATAGAATATGTAGGCATGACAAGCCTGCGCTTACTATATAAGCACGGTGCTGCCCGTATTGAATGGAAGAAAAAAGTTGCTATGTTGCGAGCCTTTAAGCAAGAAAGCGTGCATACAAAAACCATTGTTTTATTTAATATACCGCCAACGTACGTGCATCACCTGCAATTTAAACAACCGGAAAACAAGAAACATTAATTATACCATCCAAGGGAGAACAATCATGATAAAAAATACAAATCGTTCTGGGAGTATCCTCCTGTCTGCTGCGCTTCTTACGGCGCTTTCGACCGTGGGGCTTTATCAGGGGGGCAAGTTTTTATGGGGAGAGGATGCGGTGCCATTCTTTAAAGGTATTTTGCGGGACCCCAAAACAAATGGTGCATTTACTCCATGTTCCCGTTTTGTTGCCGATGACATCACGAAACCCTTGCATGCACTCAGGGGAGCTGTACAGGTCTTAGAGGTTGGTGCTGGAACTGGTCAATTTAGTAAGCGGGCGTATGTTATTTTAAAAGATCTTCTTGATAAAAATATTATTACCGAATTTCATTTGGATCTGGTAGAGATTGATGCCGCGTACTGTGATATTTTACGCAAAAAATTTGCTGATATGCCAGAAATAACGGTGCATTGTGCCGATGTTACTACATTGAGCAAGGCGGATAATTATTATGATGCTATCATATCAGCCGTGCCATTTACACGCATGTCGGTTGATGTGGTAGATAGTATTTTAAAAAGCTATGTTCGCATGGTTAAGCCGTGTGGTAGCTTATCATATGTTGAATTGATGTGGTTGCCTAACATTAAAAAGACTATCTTGTCTTTTGCGCATAAAGAGGCTGAAACGGTAGCCATGATAAGTCTATTAAAGGATTTTCAAGCCCATTACAAAGTGGAAACCCATAAAGTCTGGATGAATATTACCCCGGCTTACGTGCATCATTTAAGTATTGCTAAGTAATTAAACGATTGCGACCATCATGATACATCATGATGGTCGCCACTACATATTAACTAACGTCGTTTGCAGATTTCCTTATGCTTTTCCCAATCCAATTTTTGACAGGAAGCATTACAATAATATGCCCTTAGGCAGCGGCTACATCGAAGTAACTTTTCTTTTTTTGTGCACGTAGAACAGTGCATGTTAAGCATCTGCATGAAGGCATCCCGCTTTAGGGTAGGCTTCCATTGATGAATCACGCCTTTTTTTAAATCCATTGGCTGAATAGTGGCTTTTTCTTCTATTTGTGCATCAGGGAATAATTCTTGCATGCATTGTTTTAAGTCCTCACCGTGAAGAGCTCCGGTATAAACGATTGCAGGTGTTTTGTTTTTGGATTGCCAATCAAAAAATGCTTCGATAAGTTTAAGAGAGGCATAATATCCAATCATACTTGTAAAGTGCCCTAAAAGCCCCGTGGATGTTTCTTGATCCATATTGCTTTGCATAATAACTGTGTGAAAGTTGTCTTGCGTTGGAGCAAAACTCATTAAAAGACCAAAGATGCGATTGACCGTCTCCATGTGCTTACCTATAAGATCGGCTAAATGATCGATTGTTTGAGCTTTTATCATACTTTTAATTCGTCGCGTATCACGCACAATCTCCTCCAAGGCTCTGGTTATATCAGTTTTTGAGTAGGGTGCAATGGTTGACATATCTACTTGGGTAGCATGATTTTTTAATATCAATTCAACATTATTTAAGAGCGTGTTTCGCGGGTCAAATAAAATTTGTGGAACTTGATTGTCGATGGAAAAGCCGGCAATATTTTTAAGAGAATTGGGATGCCGCTCCAATACAGTGGCGCGACCCACTTTATTTAAACGCTCTTCATTTAATTCCATAAACAAAGGGCATCCAATCTCTTTGCATGTTCGCAATAAATGTTGGAAATCGTGTACTTGTAATTTCGCTAATTGAACGCATGCTTCCTGTGTCGCTGCAACAGTGGTGGGATTGGGTATAACACTTGCCCATCGTTCGGTCAGAGGAAAAATCTCTGACATAAAATTTTCATGCGCATCGCAAAAAACTAATTTTGGCTCAGCATGAGGCAGTCTTACAATAAACACTTTATAGTGAATAGCCTGCATATTTTGGACCATAAGTCCAAAAGTAAAAAATAATTTAAAGATTTTTTTCATAAAATCCCCCTTCAACATAAACTTTTTTCAATCCAATAGTAGTATAGACCCACAATAATAAAATGTCAATTTGTATTTTTAAAAAAAAATTGATTTATTCTCTGGATTCGGTATTCTTTTCATAAAAAAGAGAGGTATTCTTTGAACAATAAAATTTTTCTTGGCATTGATCCAGGTTTGCATATATCGGGTTTTGGCATCTTAAAAAAAGAGCACAATAAGACCTTTCTCTTAGAATCTGGATTCTTAAAAATGAATCCTACCCATCCGTTGCCCAATCGTGTGCGCAAATTCCACGACTATTTTGATCAAAAAATAAGCGCGTTTTCCATTACGGATTTGTCTCTTGAAACACCATTTTTGGGCAAGAACGCTCAAAATTTCTTAAAGCTCGGTTATCTGCGCGGTATATTATATCTGCTCTCTACAAAACACTCACTTGTTATTCATGAATTTAGCCCACGAGAAATTAAACAAACGGTAACCGGCTTTGGCGGTGCCAGCAAGGAGCAGGTTGCCCGCGTTATGGTACAGTTCTTCCCCGGCCTTAAATCACCCGACAAGCTTGATGTTACCGACGCATTAGCTATAAGCCTGTGTGGCCTGTGGCAGCAGAAGCGACTTTAGCGCAATGCCGTTATGCCAGCTCTTGTTTTTTTTATATCCCACCTTTATTAATTATTCAATCCGTCAACAAGTGGTGCTTGGGCGAGAGGCGCTATTGAATGAAAAATGACACCGCCTACTAAGCGTTGGGTGCGCAGCAATTTTAATTTCTAGAGAATTTTGATGCTGATTTTTAATAAAATGATCAGATAGGTATAAAAAAACAAAAAACCAGATCGCAACAAGACAGGGTAGATTTTTAAAAGAGATGACAAAATTTTATTGAATGCAAAAAAGTATTGCATTTTATTTTATTTTTATTGTAGAGTCTGCCATGGGGATTGCACTAATATACATCCTGTAATTACGGGGAGGGATGCTACGATGAACAGTGTAACAAGACTTGAGCGCCATCACCTTAAATTGCAACCGACATTTTTAGGGAGCGTGCGCGCTGCAAATATGATTCGTCAACCATTCACAGAAACTGATATTTTGGCTTTGCATGATGCTTTCTTAACTAATGGTGTTCATTGCTTTAAATCAATGAATATGAAAGAAGGGCGTTCGATTGTCTGTGCGGTGTTAGATTCCCTTGAGTACTATCATCAACCCGGAACATTATCGGTAAATCAGCAACCGCTAAAAAATGAGGCCTGTAATATTTATGCTACCATTGCGACACTTCAACCCAGTAAAGAAGTTTTTATTGAGTTTTTATTAAACAATTTTTATTTTGATTTTTTTTGGATAGAGGCAAATGCTATGCTCTTTTCATGCGAATGGTTTTCTACCTTCCAAGAAGCGTTATTAGAGCTTAATTTAGAGCGAACATTGCCCATAGTTATCGTTTTATAACCAGCGGTGAACATAATAGTATGATAAAGAAGAAAAACATTCGCGTATATGCGCAAGACATTCTTTTGTTTATTATCATTGTCGGGACCACTATCGGTTTTAGCTATTTTTTGTATTATCAAAAGATAGAAAAAAATATAGCATTATTGGAAAAAAAATCCTTCATAAAACAGATCAAGACCTTCATTCAAACAGATGTTGAAAATTTGCGCAACCGCGTCAATGAAATTTTTATCGATTTTTTTATCATTATTTGCTTTGCGCTATTGTGCGGGTTTTTATCTTTTTCGAACGTCTATTCTTTGTTGGCATTTTGCATCTTGACCACGCTCGCATATGCAGGCTTTTTTTATATAGCCATTCAGGGTTTTTTGCAAAAGCCGCCGGCAATCTCTTTTTTGCCTAAAATCGAGCGGCTTTATGCTGCTTTTTTACATATGGCAACGGTGGCGTTTGTATTATTGATGCTGTACGCCTTCTGTTGCATGCTGGCATTGGCCATTAAAAGCGATGGAGGTTAATGCGACCGCGCGCTTGGTGTTTCCGGTTAGGGTGTTCTTCTCTTGGTCATTAAAATGCAAATAATTGTGGTTAAAAAGTATCGCTGCATAACCATTATTGGGGAGCTTTCTGCAGCATTGGTAATAGCTGCTCTAGCTGTTGGCTTAGGCTCTTCTGCTCTTCTTGCAAGGCATCGAGCAAATTCTTTAAGATAGCATTTTCAAGCCTTAAGGACTCGTTTTCAGCGGCAGTGTTTTTTAAGTCATTGTTTTCCAATTTTAGGCCGCTGTTTTCCTCTTCTAAAGACCTCTTTTCCCCTTCTAAAGAACGGATATATGCATTTTTGTTATCCCTTGATCGTTGAGCGGTAAGACGGTTTCGCACCAATCTTTTCTGTTTTTTTACTTCCCTTGCTGCAACTTCATCCGCCCCCAGAGCAGCCTTTGGTTGTACCAGCATGTATGCCGCTAGAGAAAAAAGGCTATTCTTTGCGGTATCACGAGCATCTGGAAGAGTCCCAGTGTCCATAGCGCGCGAGGAATTAGGCACGAAAAACATTAAAATAGTCGCGAGAAAACGGAAATGTTTCATAATGAAGATATCCCCAATGTTCAATAGTTTAATAACTTTTTTGGCAGATTGAACCCACCCAAAAGAAATTATATCGCCTTTTCTGCTATAAAACAAATTGCCACATTCAAAAAATATCGCACCAACTACATCAAAATGCGCTCCCAGAGCCACATTTCAAAGACGCAAACAAATTTCAAATTTGGTGAACGATAACGACGCCGCCCCATAGATTTATTGCGGAACAACTCTCATCGATCAAAAATATCTATACGCAATATGTTAAAAAAGAAGTATAAATTGGATAAATGGTAAATTTTTTAAGAGTCTTTGTATGCAGATGTGCCAATTTCCAGGAGAGCTTTTGTGGTGTCACATAATATATATTATGTAAACATTTTGGGGCGATGGGGCAAGCTCACCCTCAAGGAGCCATTCTCCTCCATCTGAAAAATTGGGGATTCATTTTTTGGGTTCACTTCACCCCCATAGAAAATCTGATCGTTGCAATCAAGGGGGCCAAAAAGGGAGATGCTATCTCTTTTTTCTGGTGTGTTAGAAGTGGCTGAAATGGCTTTCGTTCTTGTGTTATAGCAATAAATAGCGGTAGTGTCGGACTGATCACCATGCATAAAAAATATTGCACCCTCTGTATAACGGGGCAAAAAGGGTAAAATGGATTCATAGAGACGGGTGCCTGATCCATCAATTAAATATCTCATTGGTATTGCACATGGAAACAAGAGCTCTTTATTCCAGCTATCATGAGAGTATTGTATGCGATAACAATTAAATTGTAGGGCCGGTTCCCGTCTACTAACAAACCGCGGGTGTTCCATAAAATATCCCTCTGTCGGGCTGCTCATGTGTAAAAATGCTATAGCATTTTCTTGCAGGATAATAACGGGTTTTATAATTGGATTTTTTATTATTTCTTCATTGGATGCTAAAAGGTCTTGATCGTATTGCTCTAGTACAATGCTTGTTTTTACTATGCAGAACTCTTGATTTTTTTTCCTCATAATAAAGAACAATTCATTATTAAGAAATTGCGGATACATACAGTCACATTCTGGAATGTCAATCAGGCAATGCGCGGTTCGGTGTTGTGCGTGTACTATAAATATGCAAAAAACATCCTCTTTTTTTGCACTAAATACCGCATGTTTTTCATCAATCCATTCTATGGTGTGAAAATCATAAATAGGGTAGGGGAAATCTATAGTTCCAGGAGAGCGTTTATCAAAATATTTGATGCGCAAAGAACCTTCATCAATAAAACTAAAACCCTTATTGTTGGGCAACATGCGCAATCCCGCCGGGGTATAAGAGGACATCAATGCTTTATGTGCTATACCGGTGGTTGGATTCCATTGCCAAAGCTCCAAATGCTGTAAGGATTTTTGATATAAAAGAAATAAAGAAACATTTTTGTCTTTTTCTTGTAAAAAACCTACGGGATAAAGATATTCTTCGCCCTTACTGTGGCACATTAAAAAAAAGGCTAAAAGCAACAGAGGTTGTAACTTCATAAAAAATTCTCCTTCTTACGCTCTCACTGTAACGCAAGAAGGAGAATCATTCAATATTGAACAAAATTAGGATTTAATCTGCTCTTGTAAAGCGGTAATATAACTTTCAAGAACAGTAACTATAGCTCCGCGTTCATTCTCTTTTGCTCGTCCATGGTCAGAGGTAAAGTCAGCAATGTGTATCGCTTTAATTTCCTTAATAGCGTCGTTAGTTTTTGTAATAAACTCATTAGCTGGCGCTATCTTTAAGACACGACTCTTTTTAGCTGCAATTGCATTAAATTCTATTGCAGCCTTTGATAAGTGAGCATTAGCACTCTTCAGATCGGTTATCTTAGCCGTAGCAGATACAAAACCACCCAACAATAAAGCAATAGCTATTGCTTTTATTATGTTGTTTTTTTTCATGGGAACCTCCGTTTTTAAAACATACACAATTATTGTGTTTTCAATTATTCATAAGCAGGCCCTGCTTTATTAATGCTTTTATTAAAAGGCACCATTCTTTGACGGGCGTCTATGCAAACAGCATTTTAAGACCCCCCCCCTTTTTAATGTTTAAAATTATAAAAATGTTTATATCTGTAATTATTATAAGGTAAAAGGCTTTATTAAAACAATACTTTGGAGAACCTATTCCTTAAGGAGTGGCGTTGGGTTGGGGTTGGGCATTACTGCTTGAGCGGTTCTTGAACCTGCCGCAACAGGGTTGGCATTAGGATTAACAACATCCTGATTACCCTCCCGTAAAGGTATTGACCCAATTTGGGCGGTGGTTGGTGTCACAGGAGTCGCCACTTTAGCCTTAAATTGATAAGAAGTCTCAGCAGAATCTGCCGCAGGTCCATTAAAGGGTGCGGAAGTATCAATCAGAGCATCTTCATCTGCCAAACCATGCATCGTTAAGCCAAGGAAGCTTATTATAAGAATTCTTTTCATAATTGCACCTCATCATTAAAATTGTAGCAATTTTGTCGCATAAGCATCAAGACTTTGAAACTTTTCGTGCTCTCTACCACCCGCCACAACAATGAATCCCTCCTTAAAGCTGTATGGTTTGAGCGTCCGCTGCAAGAAGGAGTTTTTTAAGCGGACTTTCTTGCAAAGGACAGGTAAAAATGAGCTGTGCTTTTAATGAGGTTAACAGAGGAACCAGAATGTCTAATCGCTCCTGGTCAAAATCTGTCATAAAATCATCAAGCAGAAAAAAGAGGCTGCCGCCCTTTTTTGCCGCCTCTATAATTTGAGCAACCTTTATGAGCACAACAAGCAGTTTCTGTTGGCCACGGGATGCAAAAGTTCTTGCAGATTTTCCTTTAAATACAATATGTACATCATCTAGGTGGGCACCAAACAGCGATTTTTTAAAAAGTTTCTCTTGGTAAAAAAGACTGCTTTTTTGCGCTATAAAATCATCAATATTTTTGTAGCTTAGGCTTTCATGTTTTGCCTGGTAGATAAAACTAACAGCGCGTTCAATGTTAAAATGCTGCAAAAATAACTCATTAACCCCCTGCTCTAAACGCATCAAAGCAGCGACACGCTCTTGTTGTATCTCGTGTGCACGCTCCCAAAGCTGCCGGGTCCACAACATAAAGGAATCTTCTGATGTCCCCTTTGTCAATAACGCATTGCGGCTTTCTAGCACTTTTTTATAAACGCGCAATTGTTGCACAAAAAGCGGGTTGTGCAACAAAATATCCTGATCTAGCAAAGAACGGCGTCGATCCGGCCCCTCCTTAATAAGTTCAAGATCATCTTCGGTAAGCGCTACAGCGCGATACCTATCAATGAGTTCTTTATAGCTTTGCACTAGTTTTTGATCAATTTTTACGAGTCGTTTCTGTGCAGAAAAGCCAGCTTGAATCTCATGCTCTCGGCCATCATTAAAATCAACCGCTATTTTTACAAAAAAACTACGCGCCTCATTTTCAAGACCGATCATCTCCTTGGTGCTATGCGTTCTAAAGGAGCGCAGGTAACAAAGATAATAAAGCGCTTCTAATAACGATGTTTTACCACTACCATTATCACCCTCTAAAAGAACGAGAGGTTTAGTAAAAATAAAACTTTGTTGTGCAAAGCATCTGAATGATTGTAATTGAAGCTGCGTAATCTGCACAATGAACAACCATTCTTTATTAGGCGGTTGGTGAAACTGGCATTACTAAGTAGGTAACCTCTAGGGATTGATCCTTTGTTTCTATAATAATTGGACGCGACGAGGAAATTAAAAAGAAACTTATAGAATCATCCTGTAATACCTGTAATCCATTTAACAAATACGGAGCATAAAAACGAATCTCTAGCGAACTACCCGTGTAATTATCAAGTGCTATTTTTTCTTGTAATGCTCCCACCTCTTTATTTTGCATGGCTATCGTTACCATCGTCTCATCAAAACTAAGCTGGGTCGGTATAAATTGACCCGATAATAAGCAGGCCGAGCGGCGAAGTGCCTTAACAAGGTCAACGCGCTTTACGCAACCCTGAACAAAATCGGTTTTGTCTAAAATAGGCTGATAGTGCGGGAATGGGTCAGCTAATAATTTGGTGAAGAAATTAAATGATTCACCTGAGAATACCAGCTGGTTGCCACATACCCCTAAGAAAATTGTTTTATCGGGGGTGTTATCAATAATCTTTTTTAATTCAAAGATTGCTCGTCGCGGGACAAGCCAAGAAACCGGTTTTTCTAAGGCGTAGGCCGCAGAACGTACCTGCGCAAGACAATGACCATTCGTGGCTGTCATCTTAAGTTCTTTATCGCTGACTTCTATAAAAAGACCATTCAGCGCTGGATTAGCATTGTTTTGCGGTATTAAAAAGGAGACTTTTTCAAGCATGCTACGTAAAATAGCCGCATCCAACTGCATTAAATTTTCAATACGCTCTGGAAACGGTGGGAATTCTTGAGCATCTTTAACATGCAACGAGAGCTCGGCCGCACCAGCCAACAATGAGACCTTGCTCGCCTCTAAAGAAAATTGAATTTCTCCATCCAATTCTTTTACGAGGTCAAAGACCCGCTTGCCTGAAAGTAAAAATGAGGAGCCCTGCTCTATATCACTATTATGCAAGCCGCAGCTATATTGCAAGCTGATTTCTAAATCAGTACTTTTTAAGATCAATTCTTTATGATCTGCCTGAAAAAGTATTGAAGTTGTTGCATCGAGCGTTGTTCTCTTTGCACAAATAGGTTGCATAGAGGACAACACCGCAGCCAAAGATTTTTGATCTATACGAAACGTGCTTTCCATAAGCTTTTTTTCCATACATAATACATTAAATTTTTTACGTATAGATAGTTTACCTTATTGCACGCAAGAAGCAATTAAGATCGCGGATGTTTTTTATCATACATTTTACGCAGATGATTCGTATTAATATGCGTATAAATTTCTACCGTTGATAAATTTTCATGCCCTAACCAGACCTGCAATAAGCGCAAATTTGCGCCTTTCTCCAATAGATGAGTGGCCAATGAATGGCGCAATGTATGTGGCGATAAATGCCGTTCAATACCGGCCTTGCGTGCCATTGTTTTTACAATAGCCCACGCCGCTTGGCGCGTCATGGCCTTGATCTCTTTTTTATAAAGCACCGGAAACAGAAAATCTACCGCCCCTGTCTGCTTTGGCAAGAGCTTGGGATGCACCTCATTAAGAAAAGAACTCAACTCTTTAAGGACCGGCTGCGCTAACGGTATAAGCCGCTCTTTGCTGCCTTTACCAAAGACGGTAATAAAACCAGTATCAAAACGAATGCCCGAAATTTTAAGTTGCATTGCCTCGCTAATGCGAATGCCCGTGCTATACAGAAGCAGCAACACCATAGTATTACGCTTGCCAAGCAGTGTGGTATCTTCGCGAGCACAGCGCAGGAGCGCCTCCACCTCTTTTTCGGTTAAAAAATTTGGCAAACGTTTTTCTAGCTTAGGAAACTGCAAATTCAGGGTCAGATCTGCAAAACCATGCTGTTGATGCAGGTAGGTAAAAAAAACTTTAAGCGACGATATCTTGCGCGACATGCTACGCGCCTGGAGGGCATGCCCCTTTTTAAGGGTATACAAAAATTCCTGAATAATCTGCTCACTCAGCGCATCAAGCGGGCAACCTACCTGCTGTAAAAAACAGGCAAACTGCTGAAGGTCTTGCATGTAGGCAAGTACCGTATTGCGGGCCATGCGCTTTTGTGTTAAAAGATATGCTTCAAAATGCGTTAAAAAATCCGACTGCACAACATCCCCTTTTTACTACTGATCCGCAGATGATGCATTGTATCAGCTTTTGATAAAAAAGAAAATCATTGCCTGTTTTGCGGGAAATGTCGTAATAGCCATTGTACAATATTAACCGTTTATAGGAGGGTTTTTGTATGAAGAAGTTATTACTTGCCGTTGCTGCGCTAGCTCTAAGCGGCCAACTCTATGCTAGCTGCGGTTGTGGTTGCCCACGTCCACGCACCACAACAAACGCAGCGCCACCGAGCAGTTCAGCATCCGTGAACAATACCAAAAAAATCAAACAAACCAAAAGCAAAAAGCCTTCCAATAAGAAACACTAATCCCAAGGAGGCCCCTGTCCCCCAGCAATATTACACCGCTCTTTACAAGCTGCGTGCTGATAAAAAAATAACAATTGGCCCAAATACGGGTCTTTGTCTGCCAACCCTGTTAGTTCAAAAAGCTCAAGCGCGCAAAAAAAAGATCAGCTCTCTTTTTTGCGTATCTCATCAAGCCTATCACTCTTTTCAGTATGAATTAAATACTTGACCTTGGGGCGAGAGGCGTGCTATTCTTAAACATACAAATATTAACTGTAAGGATTTTATGAAATTAATAAAAATTATGGCTATTGCAATTATGGCTACCACGTTAACCTGTAAGGCGCAAGACGTTATACAGAAATGTATTGCAATGGCTACCGCGTTAGCGCAAGACGCTCTACAGGAATGGGCTGACACGGTACCGCCAGCTGCGCGTTCCGCAATGACTCAATGGTTGCATTATACGCTAAAAACACAGAAGATGCTTAAGTCGTTGGTATCCCAACGGATAGCGGCGACAACAATTCATAAGACTTTTACGCAAAAAGGGCTTACACCATCACTTTCTATGCACGAAAGATTACAAAGCATAAACCAACAAATGCAACAGCAAATACCGTTGGCAACACAGACACTGAACGAAGCGGCACTTATAACACTGCAAATATTTCAAGAACCATCGCCAGCATTTGAAGTAATAAATAATCTCTCTATACAAACAGGCGACCGAGCAAATATGCTTCTAGCAGCTTCTTCACTGCAAGCTGCTGATGATATCTTAAAAGGGCTTAAAGAATCGGAAGCAGCAAAAAAATATTATGCTGCTCTTTACCCCCTTCTTGTGCATGAGCACGCAAAAATCATAGCATTCGGCCCTGACAGTGGTCACTGTTTACCAGCGCCAATTAAATAAAGGTAAAATAGGCATATATCCAAATCCCGCAACCACAGGCCAACCCAAACCCGCAAGTTCTCCATAAAAGTCAAAATTGGAAGTTTTGATGAAAATATAAAATATATTGCGCCACCCAGATTCAATGAGCTATATAATAAAAAGTAAATAATTTTTATTATATAGAAAGGGTTTTGTTATGAAAAAAATTAGCTTATTTTTTCTGGCGGTGATAGCGGCAGGTCTATCAGCTGGTTGCCCTTGCAATCGTCCAGCGCGCCCCAGAACAACCGTAAGCTCTCTTACACCCCTCGCTTCAGCACAAAATGTAAAAAAAGTTAAAAAGGGTAAAAAGGCTGCACCCAAAAAAGTACAGCTCAAAAAATAATACGCTTATGATAAGGGGCTTTTTGCCCCTTGCAAAATATTTCTGACATCTTGAGCAAAACCATTTTTTTCCAGAGATTCTACCATCCGCGTCCGCCGTTGTCGTGCTTGTTGAATTAAGCGTAGAACCTTAAGGCTATCAATGGGCAGAGGGTGTACGCGATCATCAAAGTCTGCTGGCACCCCTTCAAATATTTTTATTACCTGCGTAAGTGTCGTATCATCACACAGCAGCGCTGCCTCAATATCGGCTTGCATCTCCCGCGCTTTTCGCCATTCTATGTAGGAGGGCACCTCTTGTAATACGCGCCGATCCTTTACCATACTGTCCAAAATAACTCCTTCCGCAGAGTGCCTATATTTACAATGCGCAGCTTCATGGAGTATGCCAAAAATCAACCACGGACCATCATCGGGCAAACCTATGCGATAATCCATTGCATGATAATTCGATTTATATTTTTCATTCTTACCACACTGAACAGGGGCCATTTTTAATGGAATAACAACATTATCAGCACCATAACTTTTGCATTGTTGTTCTAGCTCTTTAAATGATTGTACAGCTTTTAAGCCCGTCTTTTCTATAATTGGTTTTACCTCAGCAAATTCCACATCATTCAGTTCTTTGCCCAAAGACTTTTCATTAAGTATTGCCAACTTAATCACTCCAACAGCATCTATTTTCGTGAGCAACCCCCTGCTTATGTGCATAGATTGCCACTTTAATGGCACAGCTTCCATATGCCAATGTTGGGCTATGCCAACATTGGCATATAATTTAACTTGAGCATCTTCAACAGCAGCTGCGGCCTTCTGCCGCCAATTTTGTTCAGGAGATAGAACATCTGCCATTCTTTCTGGCTGCGCCAAAAAGCTCGCAAGCTTATCTAACTCAACATCATCCATTGCATGGACATTGGCATATGTATAAGGAAAAAGGGAGATTGTTACAAACACGAGAAGTGATTTCATAATGCGCATCCAAAAGTATGAGAATAAAGCTTTCTACAAAGAGGGGCACGTTAGGCTTTTTTCTTAATTTCATCCATATAAAATATAAAAAGACCAAGACTAACAAGGCAGAAAGATAAAACAAAATACCAGGTAATGGTCTCACCCAATAAAAACCATCCCGCTACTGCCGTCACCAACGGCGTTAACAGACCACTAAAGGACATAAAGGTCGCCGAATAGCGCTTTAAAAGAATGGTATATAAATTATAACAAAAGAGGCAAGAAAGCGAAGCTCCCAGCACGGTGTACGCAAGCACCGCCAGCAGATCGTTGCTTGGTAACGGGCTCCACGTCTCAATTGCCATAGAATTAGCCATGCTCAAGATTCCGCCAAGCAGCATGGTGCTGCCATTGGCAAATGCCACCGGCACCCGTTCATCATAGACCAATTTTTTAATGGCAACCCAGCCAAGCGCAGTTGCTATGGCGGCTGCAATAATTGCCATTTCGGCTACCGAGATAAAGCCAACCATACAGGTCGACAGCTCTTGCGGTGAATGTGCAATTAAAACAGGAATAAAGCCGATAAAGCCCAATAACAACCCAAGCCATTTTTTTGGCGTTAATGTTTCCTGAAGAAACAAGTAGCTAAAAAATGCCGCCAAGAATGGCGAGAAATTATAAATAAAGCTCGTCTTTGCCGCTGAAACATATTGTAAACCCCAAAGCTCAAATGCGTTTGTAATATATACATTAAAGACGGCGCCCAGCAGAATAAAAAGAATAACATTGCGCGTATACCGTATAGATTGTTTGGCAACAAAAAAAGAATAGGTTAACAAAACAACCCCACTCAAGAGCATGCGCAAACCAACTAAAAAGAATGGCTCACCATATGCCAATGTCTTTTTAAAGATGACAAAACAAAATGCAAAGAGCGCTTGCAATATAATAACGAGTATCATTACTTTTTATTCTCCAGCAATCTGCGCATCTATCTGAATGGTATCATCAATAAGGCGTATGCGTTCAATAGCCACCGCTTTACCCGTGGCTGTATCCACCTCTATCCATACCCCAGACAAAAGCGCAGGCGGTTCATTATCAACTTCAAAACGAGCAGGCATCTGGGTAATCATATGTTGAATAATAATCTCTTTTTTCATGCCGATCATAGAATTGAGCGAGCCACACATGCCAAGATCGGTGATGTAGGCAGTTCCTTGCGGTAAAATACGCTCATCAGCCGTCTGTACATGCGTATGCGTCCCCACAATACCACTCACCTTACCATCCAAATAGTACGCAAGCCCCATTTTTTCTGCAGTTGTTTCAGCATGTATATCAACAAATATAAGCCGAGTCTTGTGTTTTAAATAGGTGAGTATTGAATCAACCGTTCTAAAAGGACAATCAACCTGCTCACGCATAAAAATGCGGCCTTGTAAATTAATAATCCCAATCTGTATACCGTTACATGAAAAAGTGGTTACACCAACGCCCGGCGTGCTGCTTGGGAAGTTTGCCGGACGCAAAAGGTCAGTATTCTGAGCTAAATAAGAATAAATCTCTTTTTCTGCCCAGATATGGTTGCCAGAGGTAACAACATCAACACCAAGGTGTTTAAAGAATTTAACTATTCTTGACGTAATGCCTCTGCCCTTCGAGCTGCTGTTTTCTCCATTAACAACCACGGCATCAATCTTATACTGCTCTTTTAACCGAGCAATATGCCGTTGAAATACCGCTCGCCCCAATGGCCCTACAACATCACCAATAAAAAGTATTCTTAGGGTATCCATATCTTACCTAGCATATTCAATAGCCCGTTTTTCACGGATAACATTGACTTTAATCTGACCAGGGAAGTTCATTTCTTTTTCTATTTTACGGGCAAGCTCTCTTGCTAACATCGCTGTTTTTTCATCATCCAAGTAATCTTCTTCAACAATAATGCGCAGCTCTCTACCCGCTTGTAAAGCATATACTTTTTTGACACCTTCAAATGAAAGGCCAATCTCTTCTAGTTTTTCTAAGCGCTTAATATATGCCGTAAATGTTTCTCGTCGTGCACCAGGCCGAGATGCAGAAATGGTATCGGCAATAACAACAAGCGGTCCATAAATAGAGGTAAACGGCACCTCTTCATGGTGAGCAGCAATTGCATTAACCACGCGAGGGTCTTCCCCACAGCGCTTTGCAATATCAGCACCAATAAGGGCGTGCGGACCTTCAACCTCGGCAGTAACTGCTTTACCTATATCATGAAACAGACCAGCGCGTAATGCTAAGTTGCCATCAAGACCAAGCTCTTCGGCTAACATGCGTGCAAATACGCCAACCTCTTTACTATGCATGAGCACATTTTGCGAATAACTAGTTCTAAAATAGAGTTTACCCAAAAGGGTTATCATCTCAGGGTTAACACCTTGCAAATTAAATTCAAGAATTACCTCTTTACCGTATTCTTGTACCATTTCATCGATTTCTTTTTCGCATTGGGCTACGGTTTCTTCGATACGGGTAGGGTTAATGCGTCCATCGATAATCAGCTTTTCTAACGTGCGGCGAGCAACTTCACGACGAATGGGGTTAAAGCCGGATATTGTAATAATTTCTGGTGTATCACCAATAACAAATTCCATACCGGTTGCCATTTCTAACGCCTTGATATTACGCCCCTCTTTACCAATGATGCGCCCCTTCATCTCATCATTAGGCAGATGCACCACGCTTGAAGAGTGTATAGAAACCTGTTCTGCGGTATAGCGTTGCATGGCCGCTACCACCATCTGAATAGAACGCTCTTTTGCGGTATGGCGTGTATCTTCTTCAACTTTTTGGATCCATTTCTCTGTAGAAAGCTTAACCTCATTTTCAAGGGTTTCCAAAAGAAGTCTTCTAGCTTCATCCTTGGTGGTGCCACTAATACTTTCTAATTTAGCGATAAGTTCAGTATAAAGACTTTTCAATTTCGTTTCTGTAGCGCGTAAGCGATCGGTAGTACGTGTAACTTCCCGCTCTTTGTGCTGAACTTCATTTTTTGCCTGTTCAATGCGCTCTTCGCGCTGCTCTAAATCTTCTTGCTTAAGAGACAGCTTATTTTGGAGTCTATCGATATCGATACGCTCCCGTTTAAGCTCCAATTCAAAATCTTTGCGCTTTTTGTAGATTTCGTCTTTGATCTTAGCATAAGCATCCCGCTTTTCATTCTCAATCTCACGACGAATTTTATTAAGCGTCTCATTGGATTCATTAATCAAATGCGAAGATTTCTTCATTCGCCAATAGGCTAGTATGAATAGAAAAAGACTTGCCCCAAAAATAAGCAGTCCTAGTATATTCATAGAATTCAAAAAAACATCTATCATACGTTCCTCAATATCAATTAATTATCAATAGGGTTACATACCCATTAAATATATACGCCCTTGCGCTTAAGGATAACGAAGCTTGTGCTCAAGCGCAATGAACTTAAAAAATCTACGCAAAAAAGGGGATTGTTTCGCAACAATGAGTGGTGTTTAGAAGAAAGCAAAAGAGGATAAATCTATTAGCCCCTTTTGCTCAATGTACTGCATAAAACGGTTTACTTTTATTGCAAGGAGGTGACTACAGAAAGCATTCGCTCAATGGTTTGCGCCATCGACGCTTCTTTGCTACATAATCCATCCATCATTGCCTGCAACCGCGTTCTTTCCAATTCAGTTTGCAACAAAGCCAATAGTGCAATTTTTCGAGCGTCCAATAAATTAGCTTTTGTTCCTATATCCTGCAAGAGGGAGTTTGCCTGCGCAACAGCTTTTTCGACAAGTTCTTGCGCTTCATCACTCACAAGGCTGTAGACCTCTCCACCGATAATAACTTTATAGCGTTTTGGTTCTATTGTCATGAGTTCTCATTCTCATTTTCAACTAAAGAATCAATACTCTTTATTAAACCATCAACTACCATTTTAGTAAGTTCTTTTTCCTGAGAAAGATCTTCCTTGTCTTTCAAAAGAGAAAGTTCAAGCGATTCAACACGCTCCTGAAAGGAAAGGTTTTCTTGAACAAGAGAACTATTTTTGGCGCGCAGATCGTCGTTCTGCTCTTTAAGACGTTTTGCCAGCTCAACCAAATCCGCTAATTTTTTTTCTAATACACCCAGCATTTCCACAGTCTCACTCCCCTTTTATGAGTTATTAATACCGTGGTAAATTTACTGCGAACAATTCTATAAAGTCAAGAAGTTACGCGCGTTTACTTAATTCAGCAAGCTGAGAAAAGGCTTTTGGTTCAAAAATAGCCAACTGACTCAACATTTTTCTGTTTAAAAGGATGTTCGCCTTGGTCAAACCATGCATAAATTTGCTGTATGAGGTGCCATTTTCTTTAGCGGCAGCGCTAACACGTTCAATAAAAAGAGCTCTCATATCACGTTTTTTAAGCTTTCTTCCTTTGTACGCAAAAGCCATTGCACGCAAAAGTGTTTCACGAGCACGTTTAAAAACATTTTTTCTTTGTCCCCAGAACCCTTCGGTCTGCTTGAGCATTCTTTTATGACGTTTTTTTGTCGCTAAACCGCGTTTAACACGTGTCATTTTTATTCCTTATAAATCTATACTTATGAATTAGGTAACATACGAGAAACGCGTGGAACATCAACGGCACTTACATAGCCGCCTTGTCGTGCATGACGTTTCATTTTACGGGATTTCTTTGTTAATATATGGCGTCTAAACGCTTTGGCTAATTTAAATTTTCCAGAAGCCGTTTTTTTAAAGCGTTTCTTTGCCGCTGATTTTGTTTTCATTTTAGGCATGGATACATTCCGTTCTATTATTTTGTATAATATAATTTTGACCAAAGCTGATTAGTTTTGGCGTCTTGCTCTATAACCATTTTGTCTAACAATTCCGCTTGAGCCAGAGCATCTTCAAATTTCTGAAAAAGCTTTGTTCCCAACTCAGTGCGATTCACTACTTCTCTTCCTCGGAAAACCAACGTAAATTTTACGCGCTTTCCCTCTTCCAAAAACTGTAATGCTTGATTTACTTTGGTTTGAAAATCATGATCACCAATTTTTGGGCGAATTTTTAATTCTTTAACTTTGATTACTTTTTGCTTTTTCTTTGCCTCAACGGTCTTTTTCTTTTTAGCATAAACAGCTTTTCCTAAATCCATTATTTTAGCAACCGGCACCCCTTGGCCACCGTCTGATGCTATTAAAACAAGATCTAAACCCTCTGCTTCTGCTTGTTTAACCGCTTCTCGCTTAGAAACAATACCTACATTTTCTCCGCTGGAAGCGATAAGTTGAACCTTATCACCAGGGATCTTTTCATTAATTAATGGTAGCTTGTTTTCTTTATTTTCTCTATTAAATGTCACAGATATATTCTCATTTTATTAAAATATGGATTAATACCATGCCTACTTATTTACATTCTTATTATAATGGAGTTGCCACCGAATGTCTAAGAGCCATTTTTTCTCGAACTTGCTCATCAACCTTACCCGCAAGCTCCTTATTGCCTTTAAACAGGTTTAAAGCCTGCTCTCTACCCTGAGCAATATTGTTGCCATTAAAGGAAAACCAAGAGCCAGCCTGGGTAATAACCTCAAACTGGAGTGCCGCATCTAACAGATCAAGCTCTCGAGAAATACCCTCTGCAAACAGAAGGTCTAGCTCAACACGTCTAAAAGGGGGAGCCATCTTATTTTTAGCAACCTTTATAACAACACGGTTACCAAAATGATCATCACCCTTCTTCAAGCTCGCAATTTTACGAACTTCAAGCCTTAATGAAGCATAAAATTTAAGAGCGTTTCCACCGGTCGTTGTCTCTTTAGGGCCATAGGCCATAACGCCTATATTTTGACGAACCTGGTTAATAAAGATTAATGCCGTCTTGGATTTGTGCACTGTCGGTGTTAATTTTCGCAACGCCTGGGACATAAGACGCGCCTGCAAACCCATATGGCTATCGCCCATATCACCTTCTAGCTCTGCTTTAGGCACCAAGGCCGCCACAGAGTCTATAACCAAAATATCAATTGCAGCAGAGCGTATAAGCAGCTCAGCTATTTCAAGCGCCTGCTCGCCGTAATCAGGTTGAGAGATAATCAGATCATCAATCTGTACCCCTAATCCTGCAGCATATTTAGGGTCAAGCGCATGCTCGGCATCGATAAATGCACACACGCCACCATTACGCTGCGCTTGAGCAATAGCATGTAATGCTAACGAAGTTTTACCGGATGCTTCAGGACCAAAAATTTCAATAATTCTACCACGGGGATAGCCGCCGCAACCTAAAGCATCATCCAGGAGGATGGAGCTCGAAGAAATAGTTTCAATTTCTAAATTCGTGGACTGACCCAGCATCATGACAGAACCCTTGCCGTACTCTTTATCTATTTGGGCAAAGGTAACCTCTAGGGCCTTCTTTTTAGCATCGATGGCACTAGGGGTTTTTGAAGCTGATGCTTTTGATTTATCCGCAACAGGAGCGCTTGTTGATGTCTCTTTTTTCATGATTTTAACGCTTTGTTTTTATTTTTTTATCAAGTTCAGAAATATTTACTTTTATTGTAGCAGTTTTCTCTAAAGATGCAATAAAGCCTTTCTGGAGGGCGTTTCTTCGCTCAAGAAAAATATTTTTTAATGTTTCTTTGCGCTTGGTTTTATTTTCTTCGGGCTGCTTTATCTCTTCTAATTTCATTAAATACCCGTCCTTGCCCACCGAAGTCTGCATTGCCCCTGGAGTCGTCAAGGCAAACAGTTCTTGGAGTGGCACCTGTTGCTTTTGTAATTTCTCTAATTCTGCCGCGCTTTCCTTATTAATAAACGGCGTTACAAGCAGCGTCGCACCAAATTGACCACCAAGGCCCTCAAGTTTTTTGCCCGCTGCAGCCTCGGCTTTTGCTTTTGTTAATGCTTCTTGCAAAGCAGCTTCAGCCTTCTTTTGGTAAAAATCGTTACCAACCTGCTCTTTAACCTTATCAAAAGGGGGAACATGTTCTTTTTGTACATCCGTTAATGCAACAATAAAGCCCTTGTCGCCATCGACAAAGAACGCCGTACCGCCAACACGGGCAATCTTAAAGAAATGTTGCACCAAGGCCGACTTATCTTGTGCGCTCACTGTCATCTGTTGCTCTTTAGCACTTTTAGCGCTCGCTAGCTCTGTAATGCCATCTTGTGTACGTACCGCCCGTTTTGCTTCAAGCGGGAATGTCGCATTAAACCTTTTGCTGTCTATTGCTTTTTTTATATCAGCCTCTACCTCGCTTAATGGCTTAAAAATAGGAGCTTTACGGGCCACTCGTTGCAATAAGCTAATACCTTCTTCCGTTTGAACAATATCAGAAATTTGATTGTCTTTTTCTAGGGCGAAGGCCGCCTGATCCAATGCGCGCTCCAATTGGCCCTGTGTAACAAAGTCCATCAAGCCACCCTTATCAGCTGTTTTTTTATCAGCAGAATGTTTCTTGGCGTAGTCTGCAAAAAGTGAAGGATCTTTTATTAATTGTGCTCGTAACTCAAATCCTTTTTGACGCGCCTGCCCCTCGGTCTGTTGCGCATTAATAGGCAACAATATTCTTCTTGCCTGCAATTGCGCTGGCTGCTTAAGAAACTGCTGTTTGTTTTTATTGTAGTATGCCTCAATATCCGCTTTGCTTGGCGAGCTGGTATACGCATCGCGAGAAAACTCCCAAACGTTCGCAACCCGTTTTTCGGGTACTTGATAACGCAAGGAGAGCTTGTTTTGCTCATTAAAGAACTTTTTTAATTCTTCTGCAGTAGCAGTCTCTTTTTTAGCTTCGGTTACAAATTTACTTAAAGGAAAGACTAAAACTGCATATTTTTTAAGAGCATGCACCGCGCCATAATAAGCATTAGCTTCAAAACTAGGTATAAACAGGGCAGCCTCTACTAAATCGAGTACCAATTGCTGACGCAGATCTTCTTCAAATCGTCGTTCAAAATCTGCCAAAGGAAGATTATTAAGCAACGACGCCAATGCTTGCGCATCAATATTGCCCTCTTCATCAATCATCTCTTTTGGTAATTCTTTTATTAACGATTGACGAATATAAGTAGGATCTAGCTGAATGTTTAAAGAAAAAGCGGTGGCATTAATGAGCGTCTGTTGAATGACTTGCATAAGCGCCAGCTCTTTAGGGTTTGCAGACAAACCGCTCGCCTCGAGCAATAATGGAGCATACGGGCCGTATTGCTTTTTGATTGAGTCTATAGATTGCTGAGCCTCTAATTCATGCACCCGGAAAGCCTCGGGTGAAATTTTTATCTTGTTGATCATAACCGCGTATGGCTCAAGACCAAAAATGCGCTGAATTAAATTAATAATATCCGATCCCGAGTAAGCCAGAATCATAGCCGCAAGCGTTACCCAAATAACAACCTGTAATAAGCCCCGTTTTAACGCTCTTCGCATCAGTCCTAACATAGATGTTTCCTTTACTATTCTTCGATAATTTTAACTTGTTGTAGCCGATGAACAAATTGAATTCTTTCCACGATACGCAGAAGTTCCTCTTTATTTGTGAACCTCTCCGTTATAACCTGGTACCAATAAATTGTCTTTCCTCGCGATGTTTTGCTCACTTTTTTAACAATTGTAGTCTTAAAGCCCTCTTTTTTAGCGTCCTCCACAAATCGCTCAGCTGCTTTGAGCGTACCGAAACCAATCAATTGCGCATAGTACGAAACTTCATCTTCGGTCTGAGAAGGGCTTTCAACAAGCTCAATCTTTTCTTCAATCTCTTTTTCAGTATCGCCTATGTCCTGATTTTTTTCTTCGCTTTGCGCACCATCTTTATCAACCTCATCCCCATCTTCTGTCTCGGGGCCAGGGGTTGTGGCTGGCGTACCGTACGAGGAATAGAGGGCGTAACGGATTTTATCTGTAAACGATTCTTCGGCTAAACGATCCGAAAATTCATGCAATGCCTTACGAAGGCCAACAATATAGCCACCGATAAAAGCCATAGCCAATAAAACAATGACGCCAGCAAACGCTATATTTGTTTGCCTTTTATTGAGCGTCAAAAGATCCCGATTCTTTTCTTTGTCATTCATAATAAGACTATGTAAGGGACGTTTTTAATTTCTCCGACAGTTGTTTAATATACAACTCCAATGGATAAGCCGTCAAGTCGGCATAAGAAACTTCTACCCTATATGAACCGACATCTGTCTGTTGCGCCTTAATAATTTTTGTAGAAAGCTGCTTAAAAAAGCATAGCTGTTTTTTAGCATACGCGCGTGTTTTTTGTTGTATCCGCTCAACCAATGCTGCATACGCAGCCTCACTACAATCACTCTTTTTTAGATACGCAATAATATCATCATAACCAATAATTTTCTTCTCAAGCAAAAATTGCTGCCAGCCCTCATCAAGTGCGCGCACCTCCTCTAACCAACCCTGTTGCATCATAACAAGCACACGTTCATTAATAGTGTTATAGAGCGCCGCTCGCTCTTTGCCCACAATAACAAGCTCCATATCAACAGGGGGGCAATACGTAGGCGTATACAATGAAGGCTTTACCCCCACCGCATCCCAAATAGTGAGTGCACGTTCAATTCTGTACCGGTCATGGTGATGAAGTGCTCGTGCCCGCTCTGGGTCTATGAGGAACAGCTCCTGCCAAAGCTGTTCTGTTGTTTCGCGACGCGCAAGCTTATCTGTTACAGGAAGCGATTGTAGGACCGGCGGAAAAATAAGCGATTGTATATAGAATGCAGACCCGCCAACCAGAATTGGTAGATTGCCTCGCTCTTTAACCTGCGCAATTTTTTGTAGCACGAGATCTCTGTATTCTACAACGGTAATATTTCGCGGTGTATCTATAATACTAAAAAGATGATGCGGTATCATTGCTGCACCAACATCGGGCTTTGCGGTACCAATAGTAAGTGGCGTGTAAAATTGTCCAACATCGCAATTAATAATTTCACCCCTGAACCGCAGCGCCAGGGTATCTGCAAGGGCGGTCTTGCCAACAGCCGTAGGTCCGGTGATGGCAAGCACGGGAGAATAAAAATGTTTCATGCAACCCGCCCCCATGTGGACTTATATATGCGTACGCGCCCCAGCCGCTTTCGTGTTCAAATTATTTTGAGATAGCAAAAATAATGAACGTAGCCGCTGAATGGCCGTTTCTTCTACCAGGTTTTTAACCATAGAAATTTCTTGCGCTAATAATGTTTCTGTCTGTTGCAACAAAGAACGCTCCCCAAAAGAAAGCTCTTTGCGATGCCCAATATGCTGCAGGTCACGGTATATCTTGGAAATCTCTACAATATCTCCGGAGCGTATCTTAAATTGATACTGCTTGCTCCTCTTACTCCAACTAGTCGCATTCAATTCATGATACCCAGCCCACTGCACAGGTTGTGAAAGAACCAGAAAGATATCATCAATGCTTTTCTCTGAGCTTAACTTTCTAATGCCAATCGCGCGAGCATTATCTGTTGGCACCAGGATGGTCATATCCTTAGATAAAAATTTAAGCTCAAAAAGGGTTGTTGATTTTCCCCCGATTATTTTTTCAACGATACGATTAACTTGAGCAACGCCGTGTCCCGGGTAAACAACTTTTTCGTTCATAGAAAACATGGGCAACCCCTTTTCTATAAGGCTGTCCCTCAAGCTTTACCCATGAGCAATTGAGTACCTTGTAAGTATAAACCTTTTCCATATTTTTTCAAAAAAAGCTTCCAGCCTTTAGATGACCAACCAAGAAAGATCGATGACAAAGGCTAACTTTTGATGTACTATAAAAAACCATGAAAACTATTTTTTTATAGTAGAAAAATTCAATGTTGTTTCTTTGAGGAACTATGCTTAGTCAGCAATTTTCACTAAAAAATCTCCACACGCAGTTTTATAAAGCAATGCATTGGAATGCCGCCGCCTCTCTCTGGTACCAGACACTCTTGACCCTGCACCAGCTTATACTTTTTTATTATATACCCATTGCAACGTATGGACTCATAGGTACCCTTTTTTCTTTTCTTTATCTTGCCGTCTTTTTATTAAACTTCGGCCTGGATAAATCGCTCCCCTCTCTCCTGATCACTTACAGCGAATCAAAAACAGCATGGAGAAAATTTTTGATACGCCAGGTTGTAGCACAAACAGGCCTTCTTATCATCATCGCAGGGATATTGCTGTTGTTCCATCAGGTCATAGGCAGCCAGTTAACAAACTCGTTGCACTGTTGCGCTTTTACATGGACGCATTGGTTGTTATGGACAAGTGCGTTTATTATAGAAAGCACGCGCAAAACCCTCAAAACAATTGCTCAACTTGCCTTCTTAAATAAACAAACAGCAATCTTAGAATTTTTCTCGGTCGTGTTCTATATCGGTATGGTTTGGCTGGGTATATATTATTACCAGGATATTGTCTCTATACCCTTTGGCGCACTTTGTCTGGAAGCGTTGTTCAATGTTCTGGTGCTGACGCTATTAATTATAGGTATATATAGAAGATTACCAAACAAGGCAGACAAACCATCTCATATACCCACATGGCGGCATATCATAAAAAATAGAGCTACTATTTACGCAAACCATGTCTGTCGGCTTTTGTTGTCAAGCAATTTTATGGTAAGTATATTCGCTTTCTCGTTTGGTCTAGTTTGGGTAAGCACCATAAAAGTAGCCAATAGCATTGCTGCGTTTCTTCTTTCTTTTTTTGAACGCACATTTGGTATAACGAGCGCCAGTTTATTATCACGAGTAAAATATGCGACACATGCGCAAAAACAAGAAAATTTCAGTTTAGCCCTCCGCTCATTTTACACAATATTTTTTCTGCTTACTGCAAGCAGTTTATTGCTGTTCTTAATGATATTCGGTATCCATTATTATCTATACGCCCAATATCCCAGCCCGCTGCTTACCGGTTATCTCTTTATGCTTGTTACCTTTGTGGATGTATTGTTTATCCCCCAAGAACAGCTCTTATTGGTCGAAGACAAAATATCCTATCTATTTATTTTGAACTGTTGTACCGCCCTTCTTATGTACGGCTTATCCTTGAGCGCCCTTATGACGCCAATGGTTGTTCTTGCACTATTTATTACAATACGCCTGGCCGCTTTTTATCTATTAAACCGCCTCATTAAAACCAAGCTTGGCATTCATATATAAACCTCTTGAAATTACAGACGCAAGTTGGTTACGATCGTTGATGCTTTTAAGCACACTATAAACAGGAGTTCTATAATGAAAAATAACCATGGCTTGATGCTGCTATCTCTATCGCTTAGTCTTGCGTTTACACACGCTCACGAAGCTTCCCTTGTTGCCGATGTTAAGCAAGATCTTGATGCTTTATTTACCAACATCACCGAATCGGTAGAAAGAGAATTTCGCGCCGCTTCTGCTGAGCTTGATGAAGACTGGCATAAACTGAATGGCTATATTGTGCACACAAAAAGTCGCAGTGAACAGGTACACACTATCGGCAACCAGGCGTATGTAAGCAATAAGTTTTTAGAAAAAATTGATCATGAGTTACAAGCCAATGATAAAGATAATAAAAATCCTGAGATAAAAAAGGCTCGTCAAGCCATAGCGGATGCAAAAAAGGCATTACGCGAGACGGGCAAGCAGGCCAATAAAGCAGAAACAACCATGATGCAATGCATACAGCGCTGTCAGGGGTTCATAGAAAAAGACAAAACTAAATTAGATGAACTCATGCAAAAGGCGAAACAAAAAGGTGAAGACGCAACCAATCAGGCATATGCAACATTAGAAAAAATCCGTCATAAAAAAGATTGACGTTGACAGTCACAGCAACAACAATGTTGAGCGTATGACTATAAACACTCTTATAGAAAATACCGTTGTTACCGCTATTAATCTACAAAAATATTTCCATTGTTTGATACGACGACAAGAGGCGCGCAAGTCGCTATGCCCCACGAAGAACTTGCGCGCCTCGACGGCGGAGTTCATTGGGAATTTTAGCGCGGGGCTCTTGCTATTATGCGACGCGTGGTAACTGGTGCTTGGAATTTTTTCAGCGCCTATGGCTACTCTTGCGCGTCATCAACTCACCGGATGCCGCTTTTCTCATCCGCAAAGAAGAATATGCTTTAATAATTGCATCGGTAAGCAAGAGGACGGGAACAAGGGGCCGAGTGGTGTTTCTAAAATCGCAAAGCTGGCGGGCTTTCATGCCGCGATAGCCCGCCTCACTGGGATTCCAACTATCAAGCACATCACAATACCCGTATCTAGTGCCCTCATGGTCCATCACTTCAAACGCTACTGTGCAATTCACAAAAGGAGCAACCTCGTCGATATTTGTTATAAGCTGTATTGGTTGCATTGTTGACTCAAAACATTTTTGCCAATGAAGAGAATCAGGCGCTGCTACCGTTAGCACAATGCCAAGCAACGATAGTAAAAATGCTCTTAAAATTCTTTTCATAATTCCCCGTTTAATTCACCAAAACAAAAAAATACCACGCAACAGCAAGATTTAGTTTAAAGAATTTTAAGAGCTATGAAAAGAGAAGAAAGGGGTTGTGTTATGCGACAAGTCGAATAGTTGCCAACCTATCACCAAGACGCTACCTCAAAATGCGCCAAACGGACCGCGGACAAAAGGCCCCGCTTCCATCATAACGGAGGGCGTATCGGAATATACAATATCAACAAGTATATCGGCATCACGGCCCGGCCAGCCAACATAATCCCATCGATTCATTTTAAAACCGATAGTATTGGTATTGAGTGGATCAATGGTAGGACGTCCAAATAGCGACATGCTCGTGAGCATGAAAAACAGTGGCAATACTCTCTTCATTAGAACCCCTATGAGAAACTGTTTTTTATATAATTAGTATCGTTAGCAAGTAGCGCACGTATTACATGAACCACAAGTAGACGTTTCACATGTGTTACACGTGTTGCAACTATTACATGTATTGCATGAATCGCAACAGTTATTACAGCAGTCGCCCACAAGTGGACCAACACCCCAGCCACCCACAAGGGCGCCAAATAAACCAATACCGCAACCCCTGTCGCAACAATCATCACAACCGCGATATGCTTGCGCGCTAGAAGCGCCCGCTAAGGTAGCAATAGCCACTAAGCTTAATAATAGTTTTTTCATCATATTATCCTTCTTTTTAAAATGCCTCACTACTACTCTCTTTGTTAAAACAATACCAGATAAAATATTAAAAAATCAATATTTGTAATTAATAATTTGGGTAAGAAGAGGGTTTATAGGTTTAAGGGGTAGCATTTTATGGGTAAGGAGGGTTAAAGAGGTTATGCGACAAAATGCAGGTGGGGGGGCTATTTGCCCCCCTATCAATTAATGAGAAAGCGCTTGCTTGCATCGGGTACAAAGATTGTGCACATCGCTGGATACATGATATTGCCAACAGCGAGGGCACTTTTGCCCATCGGCACGCTTAACTAAGACAAACATGCCAGGATATTCCGATTTCTCGAGCATGTCAGCTGATGTCTCAAACGTGACTTGAGACACAACAAGCAGCTCCTTGAAGAAATCAACAAGCGTGCGACCCGTTGCTTTTTCTACACGCTCAAATAATGTTAATGCCTGCGCAAGAGCTTCATCCTTTGAGTCGACAAAGATACACAATTGTGCTTCTAATGGATGTTTAATAATGCCCTGTTCCCGCTGTTTTTCTATCGCTTTTAATAAAGCAGATCGCACTTCAAACAATATTGCCCAAGCAGACGCCCACGCTTGATGCGCCATAACATGTGCTGTTTCGTTTTTACCTTTTTTAAAAATCCACGAATCTTGATCAGAAAAAGAATCAAACATAGAATCTGCTACGGTGGCCCATACATCGGCTATGTTTGCAAATCTAGTTACATGAATAGACTCAACTTTATTATGCGCATACGACTCATGTATTAATTCTGACGTAAAGGACATAATTGGCGCCATAAGCTTTGTCGTGGTATCTAAAATATACCAATACGCCGTCTGCGCAGAACGACGAGCATACCCATCAGCGCGTTCTGTGTAAAGACGATCTTTAGAAATATCCAAATAAAACGCACTCAATTCTTTAGAGCAGTAATCTGCGAGCATATGAAACACGGCAGTAAACCGACATTCAGCATAAGCCAAACGCACCGCATTGCTTAACTCATTGAGTTGGTACAAGGCATACCGGTCAACCAATAATAACTTATCAAGGGGCACGGCATCCTTGTCTTTATCAAAATCATACAAATTTGAAAGCAAAAAGCGCGACGTGTTGCGGATTTTACGATACACCTCTTTAACGTTACTGAGCAGCTCCTTAGAGACCACCGCATCATCTTTAAAATCAATGCTTGACGCCCAGAGACGTAAACCATCAGTGCCCATGTCATCCATAATCTGTTGCGGCGCCACCACGTTGCCCAGCGACTTAGACATCTTTTGCCCTTGCCCATCCACCGTGTAACCATGCGTTACAATGGACTTCATGCATGGTGTCTTCTCAATAGCCATTGCTGTAAGCAACGAGCTTTGGAACCAACCACGTGCTTGATCACGCCCTTCTAAATACATATCAGCCGGGTACGCTAAGTTTTTATTCTGCTTGAGCACTGCATAATGGCTCACACCAGAATCGAACCAAACATCTAAAATATCCTGCTCTTTTCTAAATGAAGTGCCGCCACAATCTGCACATGCAAGATTGCTCGGAGCAATCGCGGCTAAATCTACCGTATCCCAATATTCTATGCCCTCTTTTTCTACACCCTGCGCAACGTTATCAATAAGCTCTTTGGTTATGTAGGCACGTTCGCAGCCATTACACAATAAGGCGGTGATCGGTATACCCCACGCACGCTGGCGCGACAAACACCATTCCCACCTATTTTCAATGGCAGCGCGCAGATGGCTCATAGAAGCCTTTGGAATAAACTGGATACTCCCGAGCGCGTCTAATGATCGCCCCTTGAGGTCGTTATGCGACAAACTGCAGAACCATTGGCTCGTTGCGCGGAAAATTAATCCGTTGCGACAGCGCCAACAGTGCGGGTAGGAGTGGCGAATACTCGTTTTATAGACAAGTTTACCTTTCTCCGTTAATTGCTTAATCACCCAACCTTGTGCATCAGCGATGCTAACGCCCAGTAATTCTTGCGGCTCAATACCGGCCGTATATCTACCATCAGGTCCAACGGGAGAGTAAATTTCTAAATTATTACGTACACCAACTTCATAATCCTCTGGACCGCAACCAGGTGCACAATGCACTGCCGCGGTACCATCATCTACCGATACAAATTGCTCGAGCAACACCGGTACTGAACGTGGCGCAAATGGGTGTTCAACAGCAGCGTTGCGCAATGCAGATGCAGCAATTTCTGCAACTACCTTTTTCTCAATACCGAGCATGGCACAAATTTTGTCCGCCAATGGCGCACCTACAAGCAAGTTACCAAAATCGGTAGCCAATACCTGGTACATAGCATCGGGCTTAAGCATAACCGCCCTATTGAGTGGTAACGTCCACGGCGTTGTTGTCCAAACTAAAAACGCAACTTCTTGACCCGCAAGCGCTGGCAACAACCGCGCAACTTCGGCCGGCAATAATGGAAACTTTACATAGATAGATGGATCTTTGCGCTCTTTGTGCTCAATCTCAGCCGATGCCAATACCGTCTGATCGGTTGGACACCAAGGAACTGTCTTATTTTTTTTGACAATAAAACCTTCAGCAACAAAATCGCCAAAGGCACGCATAATATCAGCCTCGTAACGATAGTCCATCGTTACATACGGGTGGGCCCAGTCCATTAAGACACCAAGCGCTTTAAATTCTTTGCGCTGCACGTCAATCCAATGTTGTGCGTATGCACGGCACTTCTTTTTAAGTTCCGGGCGCGACAAGTTTGGATGCTCTTCAGTTACTTTTTTTTCTATCGGCAAACCATGGCAATCCCAACCGGGAGTAACCGGCACATGTTTGCCCTCCATACGCTGCGCCTTCGCAACAATATCTTTTAATGTTTTATTATAGGCGTGCCCGATATGAATATTACCGTTAGCATATGGCGGCCCATCATGCAACACATATTTTTGTGCACCTTCATTGAGCCAAAAGGTTTTGCCACACAGATCTTCTTGGTCCCATTTTTCAAGCAAGCGAGCATCATCTTTTTTATGATCAGGCCGGATTGGAAAATCGGTGCGTGGTAAATTTAATGAATCTTTAAAACTTGTACTATTTTTATCGTCCATAAATTGCTATCTCATCACTATAAAGGTAATTCAACGCTAAGCAACATGAGAAGCCTCCGGTCATCCTGAGCGAGATCATGATCGAGTCGAAGGAAAGTCCTATTACTTTTGGGTGTTTTTATATTGATTATCCTTCGACTCGGCTTTTAGCCTCGCTCAGGATGACCGGATATTACTTACACCCCAAACAGCGCATAGTATTGATAATCACCTTGGGTTATTATAATTTTTTTGTTTAGTATAACCTTTTTATGAGGAGTTACCACCGCAAGAACTACGCCTTACGATGGTAACTCACTGCACTACTCGCTCAACTTATTTTTCAGAGCTGTATAATACTGCGCAAGCTCATCCATAACAAATCCCATGGTCGCCAACGCCGATACAATTCGCAACGCGCGTGGTACGCCACCTTTATGCAAGGCTTTTACTCCTCCTTCTTGGTAAACTTCACGCACTGCTCGCACAAAGCTTTTTCCCGTGGACCCACGATGTGCAAACTGCCGGGCACGTGCAACATGTAACGCTTGCGTAAACATACCAGCCGGAACACCAACCACAACGGCTGCCGCTGGCACCGTTACCAAAGGATTATCAACTAGATGTTCTGCCACCAGACCCTTTACCATACCATTACCCTTAAGCCATGCTGCCGTAAAGACTGCATCACGCGTAGCAAGTGGACCAAATCCACGCAAAACGCCGCGCAAGCCATCAAGCTTAAAAAGATTCGCAACAGCAGACGACGCATCCATCTTTAAGGTACGCATCAAAAAGAGCACACGCTCCTGCGGAGTTGCAACAAGAGCCGCGCCGACACCTGCACCGGCGGCGATAGCTAAGCCTTGCGTAGCTGTGGGCTGTTCACCTTTCTGCAATAGAACATGAGTAAGGCCAACCTCTAACGCTTTTTGCAAGCCACACAAAGGCGCCATCATAGCAGCATTAAACCAAAAACCCCTGTAAGGAGCCTTGAAATCCCGCTTTAATACAGCAAAAAAAGCCTCTTTGGCACCATTGGTGCGCAGATCAGTTGCCCATCCACAAGGTAAACCAGATATACCTTCTGCTATACCCGCTGCGGTGGCAAGCCCGACCTTTTCAACATTATTAAGATTACTGTCAGCAGCACAGTGGACTGCGCTAAAAAATAGAACGACGTACATAAAACGTTTCATAAAAATACCTTTACGTAAACACAATCTAACAATTACGCTGATTGCGATTGTTTATCTGTTAAAAAAAATATAAAATTCGAGGAAAAAAAGAAAAATTATAAGCTTAATAAGCCCATAATAATTAATAAGCTAATAATAGAAATAGAAGAAAAGAGTAGAATAGAAGAGGCTACCGAGCAAGTGCTGGTAAAATGTACGTTATATGATTGAGTATCATGCGCATTCGTCATGATAGGACTCCTTTGAGAAGGAAATAGGGAGCGGCCACCATGACCGCCCTTTGTTATTAAATTTATACAAAAATTTCTAAATGTCAATAAAAAATCTCATCGTGTTTTTGAATGAGGGCTATCCATTTTCAGAAGATTGCGTGGTGGATTCTTCATTTGAGCAAGAAGAGCTTCTGGGTCCTTAAAATCATCTTTTGTCTCTTTAACGGTAACACCTGCATGCTTTGAAGCTTGTAAAAAATAAGCGTGATGTAGCTGTATTTTTTGCAATGATTTCCTAAATCGCTGGGCAGCTTTTTCTATTTCCGCCTCTCTAGCTTTGGCAAATTGGTGCGCCATATCATGCACATATGTTTTTCTTACAGGAAGCGTTACCTCTTGGGCTGTACTTTGTACCTGTATAAGAAGAAGATCATCTACAGCAAGATCAGCATCAGTATTATCAGTGGATTTAATGTCTTGCGTTAAGCGAGGAAGAAGACTCAACCAATCACACATATCTCGCAAGGCATCAACTTTCCCCCTCTCATTAGCTTCTTTCATTGCTCTCTCTAAACGATGATTAAATTCTATATCATCACGAAATGTACCGCCCTGTATTGCAGTTTGAACATTATGTACACGCAGACCAATACCATCAAGAAACTTATCAAAAAAGCTATATGTTGAGCCAGCTTCCACCGATTGTTCTGCCGCTGAAGGTTTCTCAGCTTCTGCCGCCATCAAAGACATTCCCCATACAACCATAACCACTACCATTCTTTTTTGCATAATATCTCCCCTGCAAATTATATCCCTAAAAAATTATATATTTTATAACGCAATTCAACAAAAACGACAAGCAAATTCTACACTAAATCTCTTCCATAACACAGTTAGTGATAAGACCAATCATTGCCATGCTGCTCAAAAGACAGGTTACACCATAGCTCACAAACGGCAATCCTATACCTTTAGTTGGCAATATGCCTGTTGCTACGCCAATGTTAATGAGTGATTGCAAGCTCAGCAAAAAGACAAAGCTCACCGTTAACAAAAAAGAGAAAAAATTTTGTAAACACCAGGCAATACGCAGCCCGACATATAAAAAAAGAATGAGTAAAAAAATTAATATAAATGACCCAACAAACCCCGTCTCTTCTGCTATAATAGAAAAAATAAAATCAGTATGCTGCATCGGCAGATAAAAAAATTTCTGTTTTGATTGTGAAAGCCCAACCCCGGAAACACCGCCGGTGCCAATAGCTATGAGCGACTGAATTATCTGGAACCCTGCCCCCTGCGGATCATGCCAAGGATTTAAATACGTAAACAACCGCTTGACGCGATATGGCTTTAAGTAAATTAAAAAAAGACCGACCGGGATAAATAAAGCCAATGTTCCGACGATATAACCCGTATATAATTGCGAAATAAATAACACCATAAAAAATGTTAAACACAAGGTAACAACTAAACCAAAATCAGGCTGCATTAAAAGCACTAACGTTGTTATTCCTATAATGCACAATAATGGCAAGTAGCTTCGCAGCAAAGAAAATGGAATGTTTTGTTTTTTATCCAAAAGATATGCCACATAAAGAAATAACGTTACTTTTAAAAATTCACTTGGCTGCATAGCAAAGCCAGCAATCGATAGCCATCGGCTTGAACCATGCACCGTACGGCTCAAGCCAGGCACCAACGTTAACGCTGTTAATAGCAGTGCCGCAAGAAATAATAACGAACTATACTTTTTGAGAAATTGTAATGGCAGTAACGCACATACCGTAAAAAGCATGCCCGCTGCCAACAAACCCAACAGCTGTTTTTTAACAAAATAAAAAGAAGAACCAAATTTTTCTGCTGCAAAAATACAGCTTGCCGAGTAAATAAATAAAATCCCGACACCCAGAAGAAGGGTAACTATAAGCCAAAAAAATCTAAGATCATTATAGAGCTTTTGCCTGTTATACATATCCCCTCCTTTAACACAAACTTTTTTAAGCATATAGAACCACCCCATAAAAGAACAATATATTATCTTTCAGAAGGGATAATATAAACTTTTTTATGAGTAAATACCCAGAAAACCATTATAAATAGGCGCTAAAACCCTTGTATACCCCATTTTGTAATTGTTACAATCTGAAATAATAAGGGTATTTTATAACCTATATACCCATTAACCATAAGGAGGTTTTTATGAAGAAGGTATTATTAACGGTTGGCTTATTGAGTGTAAGCGGTTATGCATTCTGTGAAGAGATGGTAGCAACGCCAGTCAGGGATGCTATTAAAGAGCGTGTTCAGACTAAAAGAGCCGAGGTAAAAAAACATGTAGGCGCTATGCGTGCTAAGTGGAAAAAACTACATGCGCAATGGAAAGCATGGGGCAAACAGTTTGATGCAGCAGCTAAGCGATTAAACGATGCTACATTGAATGAGCTTAAAGCGCAAAAAGCAATACTTGTTGCTAAAACGGATGCTTTGATCGCAGAGAAACAAGCAATGATTAAAAAAGCCAAAGGTAAAATGCAAAGCATGCGCACAAAAGTCCATGATCGAATTGCGCATCGCATAGAAAATATGGACGTTGCATCATAACTAACTATGAATATCCATGAAATATAAGTTCATGGCATCATAAGGGTGTATATGAATGGGATGGTTGACCATCCCATTCATATACGTTTAATTTTTGCTGCAACAAGTTCTTGAAACCGATTACCCCGCTCTTTATAATTTGCAAAAAGGTCAAAGGATGTTCCCGCTGGCGATAAAAGCACCTGATCATCGGGTTTTGCGAGTTGCACAGCATGGTGCACTGCTTCTTCAAGCGTGGCAAGAGCAGCTGCTGACAAACCGGCAATGTCACAGAATTTTTTTAATTGCGCAGCTTCTTGACCAAAACAAATAACATACTTCACCAAGCCGCGCAACTCCATAATCAAAGTTGAACGATCAACCCCCTTACTGAGTCCCCCCAGCAATAAAATAATAGGACGCCCTTGTAACTGTTGAACAGCAGCCATAGTTGCTTGCGCTATGGTAGATTTAGAATCATCATAAAAATCTATGCTATCCCTTGTGGCACATTTTTGCAGGCGATGCTCAGGGATATATAATGACAACACAGCAATATCGTTATGGTGCAGCGGTTTATTATACGCATCTAATAATGCATAGACCGCTAACCAATTTTCCATAAATGAGAGCGCGGGCAATGATTCCACAGACAGGCATTGCTCAACGATACCATTGCACATTTTTTGTATATACCCATCGGCAATAAAAAATAATACACTTTCGCGCGACAACAGCAGCAATTCCTGCTCGGTTGGCCGCTCTTTAGCAACAACTATCAATCTACTTTTTGGCCGTTTAGCATAAACTTCCTTGAGCAAAGCAAACGGCAAAACTATAGTATCACCCTCTTGTTGATGCTGTAGCAGCATATATTTTGCATCAAAATACGCTTGCATAGTACCATGACGATCCAAATGATTTGCAAATAAATTTGTCCATAGAGCAATATTAGGTCTAAATTGTTTGACAGATTCAAGTTGAAAGCTTGATAACTCAAGCAATGCACAATCAACACTATTTTGCTGCGCAATAAGATCTATCATACCAATACCAACATTGCCGCCAAAAGCAACACGCACTCCCTTTGCTTGTAAAATAGCATGGAGTATATGTACGGTGGTTGTTTTACCAACACTACCAGTAACTGCAATAATAGGTTTTTGCCAATGACTAGCAAACAGGTCAAGCTCTGCTATAAATTTATGACGGTACTGTTGATACGGTCGCACATCAATACCAGGACTAGCAATAATGTAATCATTGTCATGTAAAAAATTTTCAAGATGCTGATTGTTTTCATACAACCGCACATTGGCGTGCGCCAATAATAATGTTTCTTCTTCGGTTAATAACCGCTTTTCCAAAACAGTTAACCGAGCAACGTCACCTAGATAGCGTACAAGCGATTTGCCAACTACACCAAAACCCCAGATGCCAATTTTTTTACCAATAAAACTTTGTTTATTCATAAATATCTTTAAGACGACCTGCAATTGCTTTCATCATGTGATAATAACCCGGAATATGATTACTAATTTCTTGCGCCAATACTTTATTATACGTATGCGATGTTAAATTTCTGCTATCAACCATATCTAAGAAAAAACTATATTCTTCTTGTGTTATCATCTTAAGATCTAACGCTGTTTTGGCAACCATTTTAGGGCTACCGCTCACCACTACGCCTTGAGTGACTTCAATATACTCCTTAATCAACTTCCAGAACGTATCTATAGAATACTCAAATCGCTTAATAACAGAATCTCGCAACACATTACCGTACTTGGTATCATCATTCCCCTGCAACAACTGCAAAGCTTCATGCAATGTTGTTAAGAGCATCATTAAATCTATTTAAACGTTGCGGTAATCTTGCCATACAATTCCTTCTCGCAAAATAGTAGCCTTCATCTGCTCATCAACGGCATGCAAATCCAAGACATCAATTTTGCGAGGTATATTAGAAGCTTCTAACATATCACGTATTTCCATCACATCTAATCGAGACAATCGCCGGTCTCCATCCAACGCTATATCGATATCAGAAGACTCTCGATAATCACCCGTTGCACGAGAACCAAACAAAAGTACTCGTACATTGGGAATAACTGCATTAATGACGCCAATAATTTTTTTCTTTGTTGTTTCATCAATACCAGTTTCCATCATTACTTTCCTACGCAATAGATTGATTCTTTGTATAATGCTAGCATTCTTCCTTATATCTATGTTAGTATATCGGAAAAATAGCAAACTTATGCAACAAAAAAGCAAAATATGTGTTTTTCTATAAAAAGCAGTTTTATTCTCGGCTCAGTATTAATAACGATGGGCATCATTGCTCGCATTCGTGTGCAAAAACAATTACGCATGCATCTGCTCGCCACCATTCCCATTCTATTTGGCATACAACAATATGCAGAAGGATTTGTGTGGCTTTCATTAAGCACCGAATTTTTTGCATCCTATGGTTTTATTGCTCGCACATTATTTTTAAGCTTTGCTATTATTATCTGGCCTGTTGTTTCGGGATTGGCGCTTTATTTAATTGAGCCAAATAGAAAACACAAACAGATCTTATTAATACCGATAAGCATTGGCTGTATTATTGCGCTATACGGCATCTATCCAATATTTATGCAACCCACGCAGGCTACCATTGTAGACCATAGCATTCTATATATCTTCTACGAACCGCCGTTCTATTTGTATAGCGTATATTCTATCTGTTACCTCATCAGCACGATTGCTCCTTTATTTATTTCTACCGTAACAGGCATGCGGCAGGCAGCAGTTGCATTATCATTGGCGGGCCTTTTTGCATTTCTGTTCAAAAAGGCTACGTTTGGTTCTATCTGGTGTTTTTTTGCAGCATTTTTAAGCCTCCTCATTTTGCTGCTCCTGCCAAGAAATGCCCGCCAAAAGGCATAATAGCGATGTTGTCGCAACCAGAAACTCTATTTTAAAAAAATCTCTTGCACTTGCTGACCACTCTTCTTTATCTTGTATAAGGTAATAAAGGGATAGAGGGGAGAACAATATGTGCTTTTCTGCGGCAAGCAGTTTTAGTGCTGCAACCATACTATTGATTATTGGCACATGGTCTATAAAAAAAAATCACAACCCTTCTGGCTACATGTTTGCCGTAATTCCCATATTTTTCGCACTACAACAAGAAATGGAAGGCATTATCTGGTTAACATTGGTTAGAATAAACCAACCATTGTTACATAGCATAAGTCTGTATATTTATTTACTATGTGCGCTTGCATTATGGCCAGCATGGATACCGTTCAGCTTGGCACGCATAGAACCATTACGCGAAAGAAGAATTATTTTAGGAGTATTCACGCTGCTAGGAGTAATTATTAGTTTGTACGGGATTTACCAATTAATACTTTTTCCTGCAAAAGCAGAAATCCGCGAAAGTAGCATTTATTATATATTTGGTGCAGCCAACCGCTGTTATCTTTTTTATTTCATTTTATACATAGTCCCAACAACTTTCTCATTTTTTGCCAGCAGCATTCCCTTGATGAGGATAACGGGTAGTGCCGTTTTAGCATCCTTGGTAATGACCTATTATATTAAACTAACAACGCTCACCTCAGTTTGGTGTTTTTTTGCCGCCCTGCTGAGCATATTAACGGTCATCTTAGTGGATCAGATAAACTTAACACCCCATAGAAAAAAGTCCCAATAGCAGGCCAAGCCTGATTTTTCCCACAATATTGACTTATTTCAATTAAATTATTTACAATTAGAATTAATTATAGTGTGAGGTTTATGATGAAAAAAATAGTAATGGCGCTGTATATATGTATGATGATGGCTCAAACTCGTATGATCGCCATTCAATTGCAACTTGCAGATGGCATCATTGATTTAGATACGCCGCCTAATGATATCCTTAAAACAGTCTCTGTTACCATAGAAAATATGCTCACCGCAGATATTAAAAATTCAGATGTATCAGTACTCCATTTCACCAAAGAAACTATAGAGGGGCTCATAACAGCCCTCAAAGATCCAGCATCCGTACAAAAATTATCAATAGATCAGCTTGTAGAAATAATGAATGCCTATGATTTTTTTGCTATACGCGATCAGGAGCCGGTAAAAAATGCTTTGTTCGATGCATTAAAAAAGATATTAAACAATGCTAATGCAGCAGCATTCAATAATTTAACCGACGACTTACAAGAGGCATATTTTACGTATGCCGCCAGAGAATTTACAACATTTACCTTGTCAGTTAACGCTTCAATAATAACAGGACTCAGCATTACTGACGACGGCAACGTCGCTCTTGTCACAATGCCAGGCAGCCAATCCTTTATCCTTAATAAAGCAACAAATACAATAAAACGCATAAGCGAACCTGAAGTATATAGTTCAGGAAATAATGCGGTCATCTCTGGTAATGGACGAGTTGTTGTACGTACCACCGGAAATCGAAAATTTATTGATGCATTGCAATTAAGTGGGCAGACAATTCAGCAATTTGCACGCCCAACAAGACAGTTGAATTCCACCCTTGATACATTAGCAATTTCCTATAATGGCGATATAGGTATCATATATGACAACGCAAATTATACTACAACAAGTAAAATAGGGGTATTTTCTATACCTATGCAACAACAAACCGGCATAGCAAATGTAGAACTCATCAGTACATCAAAGGCGTCCCAGAGCGCATCTCCGCTCATTGCTGCTTCACTTACATCAGATGGCGAGCAAATTTTTGCCATTACAAAAACATTTCAATTGTTAACAATCGACGTACAACAAAAGAAAATAATATCACAAGCTCCTATTGCACTGCCCGGCCACAATCCATCATTCAGCGCATTATTGGCTGTTGCTCAAGGAAATCGCGCAATGGGGGTTGTTGCATCATCAGCTCATAATAATAAACTCTCTATTATTAATACAAAAGAAAATAAAACAGTACAAACCATAGAGTTGCCAATAGGTTCACAAGGTCTTA